>MDTA01046911.1_pt1 | contig 40905 bp, 39 predicted proteins | sample 811151 | NCBI WGS metagenome assembly MDTA01 (sample SAMN05326648, study PRJNA326480) | marine metagenome | isolation source: seawater | place: Indian Ocean: South | collected 2010
ACTGCCTTCTTCTTCGCAGGAGCCTTCTTCTTGGCCACTGCCTTCTTCTTCGCTACTGCCTTCTTCTTCGCCATAACTCACCTGCCGAATAGTCGTGTTCGAAAAGGTGTCGCATCATAGCCTTCCGGGGTCGTTTAACGGCGGACCATCTCAAGAAGCGTTAAATAACAGGCAAACAAATTCCAGACGGTAGCTTGAATGGTTGCATGGCAGATCAGGACGACTCATGAGCACTGCAGACAACACTCCCTACCCCCGAGTGCCCAACCGGGCAGATTTCCCTGCTATCGAGCGCTCTGTACTCGACCGTTGGAACAAAGAGGGAACTTTCAAGCAATCAATAAGCTCTCGACCCAATGACGACGAATATGTGTTCTACGACGGACCGCCATTCGCAAACGGACTTCCGCATCACGGGCACCTATTGACCGGCTATGTGAAAGACGTGGTACCCCGATACCAAACAATGCTCGGCAAACGCGTTGACCGCCGTTTTGGCTGGGATTGTCACGGTTTACCAGCCGAGATGGAAACCGAACAAGAATTAGGAGTCTCTGGAAGAGCAGCTATCACCGAATTCGGGATCGAAACCTTCAACGCCAGCTGTAGGGAATCAGTACTGAAATACACCTCAGAATGGCAAGAAACTGTCACGCGCCAAGCCCGATGGGTCGATTTCGATAACGATTACAAGACCATGGACCTCTCCTACATGGAATCGGTCATGTGGGCCTTCAAACAGCTGTGGGACAAAGGACTCATTTACAAAGCATTCCGAGTAATGCCCTACTCCTGGGGAGCCGAAACACCTCTATCGAACTTCGAGATTCGCCTAGATGACGCAACGCGCCCTAGGCAAGATCCAGCGATCACTGTCTGGTTTCAACTCAAAGAAGAAGAAGCAGCAGAGTTTTCGGCAGGGCTACCGACTCGATTGCTGGCCTGGACCACTACGCCCTGGACTCTGCCTTCGAACTTAGCTCTAGCAGTTGGACCAGAAATTGAATACGTACTCGTCGAAGCACTCAACGCACGTTGGATCCTCAGTTCGGATTGCCTAGAAAAGTACTCCGAGCAGCTACCTGACTATCAAACGATCCAAACCCTGCCCGGCTCGTCTTTAGTTGGACTCCATTACGAACCAATTTTTGATTTCTTTGCTGAGAGAGACGATGCCTTCCGTGTTCTCGCTGCCGATTTTGTCGACACATCCGAAGGCACAGGGGTAGTACATATGGCACCCGGCTTCGGCGAAGACGATCAGCTAGTTTGCGAAGCCAACAAAATCGAGATCCGCGATGCTGTCCCTGTAGACGATCAGGGAAGATTCACGGACAGAGTCAACAACTGGTCCAACCAAAATGTCTTCGATGCAAACCCACAGATAATTCAACACCTGAAAGATTTAGGAAAAGTTCTGCGTCACGACACCTACGAACACAACTACCCACATTGCTGGCGCACAGACACTCCAATTATCTACAAAGCAATATCATCCTGGTACGTCGAAGTCACAAAGATCCGTTCACGGCTGCAAGAAATCAACCAAGAAATCAACTGGGTTCCCGATCATGTCAAAGACGGACGGTTCGGACAGTGGTTAGCCGGCGCACGAGACTGGTCCATCAGCCGCAACCGTTTCTGGGGATCTCCGATACCAGTCTGGGTCAGCGATAACCCTGACTATCCACGAACCGACGTCTACGGCAGCCTTGACGAACTAGAAGCGGATTTCGGAGTGAGGCCTGATGACCTTCATCGTCCATTCATCGATGATCTCACGAGACCAAACCCCGACGACCCTTCGGGCAACAGCACCATGCGGCGCGTTCCGGAAGTCCTCGACTGTTGGTTTGAATCTGGCTCCATGCCATTCGCTCAGGTTCATTATCCCTTCGAAAACAAACAATGGTTCGAGGAACATTTCCCCGCTGATTTCATAGTCGAATACATCAATCAGACCCGGGGGTGGTTCTACACACTGCATGTCTTAGCTGGAGCGCTATTCGATCGACCAGCTTTTCAGAACGTAATTTGTCACGGAATCCTCCTGGCAGAAGATGGCAATAAGCTGTCCAAAAGGCTCAGAAACTACACCGAACCGACAGAGATCTTTGATTCGCAGGGCTCAGATGCCCTTCGCTGGTACTTGATGTCAACAAACATCGTTCGGGGTGGCGATACACGAATATCGGACGCCGGAATCGACGATGTAACGAGGCAAGTTCTCATCCCGATATGGAACGCCTATTCTTTTTTTACTCTCTACGCAAATGTCGATCATCATCAGGCAGTACCCAGAGTCGACTCGAAACATCTCTTAGATCGCTACCTATTAGCCAAGACACGATCCCTCATAGCCAACACCACCTTGGCGTTAGACGCGTACGACCTTCCGGGTGCTGCGAACGAAATTCAATTGTTTATCGACGCCCTAAATAATTGGTACATACGACGCTCGAGAGACCGGTTCTGGGGGCCCGAGGGCGGCGGCCAAGGAGACCCTGACGCATACGACACTCTTTACACCGTGTTGACTATCTTCACCCGAATTGCTGCTCCGTTTCTTCCTATGGTCATGGACGAAATTTACGGAGGTCTCACAAATGGTGAGAGCGTTCACTTAGCATCCTGGCCAAGCGTTGAAGAGTTGCCAGAGGACTCAGATCTAGTTCACCGAATGGACCAGATAAGAGAAGCAGCGTCAACGGCCCTCCGACTGAGAGAAGACGCAGGACTTCGGGTACGGCTACCTTTGACATCGGTCACAATTGCTGGAAAACGCGCGTCAGAGCTCAACGAGGTTTCCGACCTTCTTGCTGAAGAGATCAACGTTCATAGGGTCGTTTTGACTAACGAGATAGGCGATTCCGCAACAATGACTTTAAAGCCCAACGGAAATGTTCTTGGGCCCCGGCTCGGGTCTGACGTTCAAAAGGTTTTTGTCGCAGCGAAAGAAGGAAGCTGGACTTCCCTGGAGGGCAACCGCGTGGAAATCGCTGGCCACATACTCGAATCCCACGAGTACGACATGGCTTTAGAGCCCTCTGACCCTGCGACTACCGCTTCTCTCAAGTCCAACGATGCAGTAGTGATTCTGGACACCAAGGTAACTCCGGAGCTTGAGGCGGAAGGCTCGGCTCGCGACTTAATTAGAACAATCCAGCAGGCAAGAAAAGAAGCTGACCTTGAAGTAACAGAACGAATCACAGTCGAAGTGAGCTGGTCCCCGAAAGATATTGACGCGATTAAGAAGCATGAACCGGCTGTCATGGCTGCGGTCTTGGCAAATCAAATTTCTTGGCTGCCAGGCAATGATGAGCCAATGGTGCTACTCGCTAAGTCCTAGCGCTTTATCTACTTACCCTCTAACGGCTGTTGCCGCTGCAAAGCAGAGAAGAACGGGTCATCGATCTCTTCTCCGGAACCAATTTCTGTTTTCAGGCGGGGAGTCGCATCAACCGCAGGTTGATCATTTCGCGTTTCGTCGATAACAGCAACGCCTTCGACCATTGTTGTGGCCGGATGCTGGTCAGGGGGACCGTCCGGGCGGCCACTTAGATCTCTGGCAATTTCCCCCAAGGCCCGTCGACGAGTTTCTATCAGGTCCGCCAACTGGTCGGCATCGCTACGCCTCGCAGCGATTCGCGCTTCTAGCTCCAACAATTCTTCTTCTAAGTCTGACTTACGAGCCCAGGCCTCAGTCGTAGCTAGCTCAGACGAAGACACCACCAGAACGTCAGCTAAAAGATCTGCTACCTGTTCCCTCGCCGCGGCGACGGCATCTTCTACAACATCCTCAGCGGTTTCTTGAGCAAGAGCTATCAGCTGCGCAATCCGATCAATCTCTATTTTCGTTGCGCCAATTGCAACAGCGACCCGTTCCTGATCGGTCCGACCTTCGCTTTCCACTCTGGGTGCTGTGGCTAGTGCTTCTTGGATGCTCTCAACCGCGTCAAGGCGCCCATCGTGAACTTGAATTCCCTCCTGCTCACCGTTTTGGTTCGTGCGAGCCTCAGCGGCTATTAGCCGATCGGCCACATCGTCTAGCCGCGTCTGCATTTCACTTAGCCCCGCAGCTACGCGCTCCAAAAAGTCGTCTACGGCATCGGGGTCATAACCTCTGAATCGCTCAGGGAAATGCTGCGTTTCGAGCAACTGTGGGGTCAACTCCATACGCTGACCCTAACAATAAGGCGGCCTTACCGAAACCGGGACAGCTCGAACCTGGCTCAACCGCAATTCAGAATCAATCCGCCAAGAATCCATTGCACCAAGATCAAGACCAGGATCGGTGACAAATCAAGACCGAATCCACCCAGCCGAAGCGGTGGAAGAGCCCTCCTTAAAGGACCCATTAAAGGTTCGGTAATGCGTACCAAGAAGGTCCGGACAATAGCCACTGGACTATCGTGGGCAATCGGGATCCAGCTAAAGATGATGCGGCCAAAGATAGCTAAGACGTAAATGTCGCAGAGTGTGCACAAGACTTGAGTCAACGCGAAAACCTTTGACTAATAGTGCAAGCCGCGCTCTTGGAGGCGCTGACGCTCCTCATCGGCGAGGTTCACGTGTGACGGGGCCAAGAGATACACCTGATCAGCGACTTTCTCCATCTTGCCGCCCAGTGCGTAACACAGACCGCTTACGAAATCGATAATTCTGCGAGCAAGATCTCGGTTAGCGGTTTGCAGGTTGACGATAACAGGCTGATCGGCCTTGAAACGGTCGGCTAGTTGCTGTGCATCGTTAAAGGTTCTCGGCGCCACCACGTGGGGTTTAGCACTAGTTATGGGAATTGTTCTAACCGACCCTGTCGGCGCAGCCCCTGTGCTGCTAGCCGCAGATCCACTTTCGGAACGATCAGGAAGAGTTAAAGAATCAGAAGGGCTGGTCACGACCGTCACCTGCTCCTCACCGTGATCTCTGCCATCAGGGTGTTGAAGGCCATCCAACTCGTCGTACTGCTCATCGGGCCCTAACCCGAGGTAGAGCATCGCCTGCCGCCACATCGAAGCCATTCGCTTCCTCCTAATTGCTGAGAGTACCGCGGTCTCACCGCGATGGGCGATCACCAAACAAAGCTGTTCCAATTCTTACCATGGTGCTACCCGATTCAATGGCAACCTCGAGGTCGTTTGTCATTCCGATTGATCTTGTCTTCAGCTGGTGATCATCAGCGAAGGAAACAAGCCTCTTGTATGCAGCTCGCATCGAATCAACATCTCCTTGTGGACCGACACCCATCACCCCAACTACTCGCAAGCCTCGTTCGTTAGCTGCTACGACCAACTCTTCTGCTTGTGAGAGATCGCATCCTCCTTGACCTTCAACGTCAGTTAGTTTCACCTGAATCATTACAGAGGACCCAGGTCCACGTTTCGCTATCTCCTTAATCAGCGATAACCGGTCAATCGTCTGCCACACAGAAACGATGTCAGCTACCTTCCGGACCTTGTTCGTCTGCATGCCTCCGATGAAATGCACTTGCAGCGCTTTCCGCTCTTCCATATCTAGATCTAGCTCGAGCCACTTAGCGGCTAACTCTTGGGCATAGTTTTCCCCAACCATTCGGAAGCCACAGTCAGAAGCGAGCGTTATAGCCCACGCTCCAAAACCCTTTGTCACTGCGACTATGTCAATGTCAGTACCACCCAAAGTCGCGATACGTTCTTTTAGCGTTTCAGCCCGGTCCAGGAACTCTTCTTTCGAAACAGACCTTTCTTGCATTACGGCAACCTCTCGATTTCAGCCATAAGCGCGAACCGTTCCACGTCTCCGGCACCTCGGTGAGACCAATACCGTTTATCTTTAGCGGTGCACCGTTGCACTTTGTAGTCAATCGCGACGGCACTATCCAGCAACATCGCGGTAACCGCAGCACCAAGGTCTAGGGCTGGTTTCCCGTCCTTGGTTAGGCCTGAAACGCGCTGACCCGCTACGGCCATCATTTTAGATAAATCGTCGAGACCGAATTCGTATTCTTCTGTTGAGATGTGCGGACCGACAATCGCTCTCAGTGCTCCGCTACCGGAAGCTGTCAAAGTTCTCACCGCTGCATCAATAACGCCCGCACGAATACCCCGCCATCCAGCATGGACGACAGAAATGAAAGGTCTTGACGATGCGGTGCTGTATAACGCCACCGGGACACAGTCGGCACTTCGAACACCAATTATTGCGCCCGGTGTCGATGTAATAACCCCGTCAGCTGAGTCTCCTTGGCCCTCTCCTGGTTGAAAGACTGACAGGATTTCAGCGCCATGCACCTGTTTGGGAAAGGTGCGTATGTGTCGCTCTTCGGACATGAACGAGGTAGAAGAAGCGTCGCCTTCGCTGCGCTCAGATATTCGAATGCGCACCGAGTGCTGCTTCCCAACGCGACGATGGAATGTCAACACGACTGAGGATTCCCGAAACGACCAGCAGCTAGGTCGTCATTTAAGAAAAGAAGGAACGTCGAACTCGTCATCGTCGTCATCATCGTCAATGCCAATGTCGCTAGTCTCCTCAGCATCGAAAATATCGGCAATTTCTTCGAGAGGGCTAGCAGTCGCAGATCTCGTCGAACCTGCTGCTCCGTCATCCCACCGGTCGAACCCTGCCGCGATAACAGTGATCCGGATCTCTTCGCCCATTGAGTCGTCAATTACCGTTCCAAAAATAATGTTGGCGTCCGGATGAGCGACATCGTGAATGACGTCTGCCGCGTCGCGCACTTCATGTAGACCAAGGTTTTCCGATGCAGTCACATTAAGCAAGATGCCACGCGCTCCCTCTATAGAAGCTTCAAGCAAGGGACTAGAGACAGCCTGCCGAGCAGCGTTCTCGGCTCTGTTCTCGCCATGTGCCCGACCGATCCCCATCAGTGCGGACCCAGCGTTTGACATGATCATTTTCACGTCGGCGAAATCGGTGTTGATGAGTCCAGGCGTGGTGATGAGAGTCGTAATACCTTGAACACCCTCCCTTAGGACATCATCCGCCATCTGGAAGGCATCAACCATCGTTGTGTTTTCATTGGTGACGCTCAACAAACGGTCATTTGGAACAACGATCTGCGTATCCACTTTTTCTCGCAGTTCCTGAATTCCGGCATCAGCTTGTACGGCACGGCGTCGTCCCTCAAACATAAACGGTCTAGTTACAACACCTATCGTCAGCGCACCCGCCTCTTTGGCGATCTCTGCTATCACCGGAGCTGCACCTGTGCCTGTTCCACCGCCTTCCCCGGCCGTAATAAAAACCATGTCAGAACCGGCAAGCGTTTGTTGAATCTCCTCGACATGTTCTATCGCCGCCTGTCGACCCACGTCAGGGTCGCTGCCTGCTCCCAAGCCACGAGTCAACTCACGTCCAATATCAAGCTTGATATCAGCATCGCTCATCAGCAGGGCTTGGGCATCTGTGTTGACGGCAACGAACTCAACACCAGTCAGCCCTGACTCGATCATCCTGTTGACGGCGTTGCATCCGCCTCCCCCAACGCCAACGACCTTGATAACCGCCTGATAGTTCTGAGGACTGGCCACTGGGCCTCCTGGTATCTCGTATACAGCTAATCGTTAGAAATAGATCGCAACCCTGAAGGTAGCGCAAGTTTGAGACTCTTAAGGTCCGCCCCAGCACCAGCTAGACGAATTTTGAGTTACTAATGTCAACTCAGCTAGTTGACACCACTGGCCTTTCTGGAACAGAGACATCAAGAACTCTGTCTGTTCTCATTTCTTCTTCTAAATAACCCAGTAGGGCGGATAGGACCACCACCTTGGCCGGGAGCTGCTCGTCGTCACCAAAAATAACTTCTTGGTTGCTATTCAAGGTGCCTGACAGGTCCCCCGTTGCGGGATCTCGCCGCAAACTAGTGAACCTCTCCAACAATCCAGGTGGCATAGTCCTCAAAAGTGACAGCAACGCAGAGCTATCGCTACTCAGGTATGAGCCAGGTACACCTGCAGCTCGAATTCCGCTGATTCGAGGCAAATCAGGGGGTGACATCAACCCGTAGCTCAAGACTCTCCCATCCGAGGCGATTAACGCCCACTGTTCTGGTTCACTCATAACTAAAGCGGCCGGTCGATGTTCAATGATGTCGACGACCACCACACCACTCCACGAGCGTTCGACCGAAACGGATTGGACCCTGGGAAGAGCCTCGATTCTGCGTTGAGTCGCTGATTGATCTAGCGAGAGCAATGGGTCACCTGGCTCAAATCCCAATCGCTCTTCTATCTCTCCGAGGGTGAGATGATGCAAACCATACACTTCTATCTTCTCAATATTTAGAAGCGGCGAGTATCCGACTACAACGAAGCCGCCAACGAAGAGGAGCACTGCAAACGTGAGCCCGATTACGCTTTTGCGAATCGTCGGCGACATGGAAGCTCTCCGCCTTTTAGGCAACATCGTTAGTCCTCGAACCCCACTCGCTGAATTTCGGTTCTCAGAGCTATACCCGTTTCGGCGTAGACCCGTTCAGCCACCGCCGTCATCACAGCGTCCACGTCGTTCGCTGAGCCTCCGACATCTGCTTGAACAAAATTGGCGTGTTTTGGTGATACTTGTGCCGATCCAATCCGGAAACCTTTAAGACCGAGGCGGTCAATTAACTCGGCAGAAGTTTCGTTGCTTGGATTCACAAAGACGGACCCAGCGTTCTGCCCTCCCGGTTGATTGTCCCGACGCCACCGAACAATCTCATCCAACACTCTTTCTCCGGAGTTGTTGTCATCATCAGCAAGTTGGAGGGACGCCCCTAAGACAATTTGTTGTTGGCTCACAGCGCTGTACCGGTATCCAAAGTCCAAATCCTCATTGACTACCGTGTTGATATCGCCACTGTGGAGATCAAATAGTTTGACTGTTTGAACGCATGCCTGCATGTCGCTTCCATGACCGCCAGCATTCATTCGTACCGCTCCTCCGACCGATCCGGGCACGCCAACAGCCCATTCGAAGCCACTTAGTCCTGCCGCTACGCAACGACGAGCGAGCGCAGGTAGCGCCACTATCCCTCCCACATCAACTTCACAGGAACTCTGGTCAAAGTCGCTATGGGAGAAATCTGACCCCAGGGACACCACAATCCCCTTGAATCCTTCATCAGCTATGAGCAGATTGGATCCCTTACCAACAACAAGAACAGGTAATTCTGTCTCATTTTTGGCATCGCAAACTTTGAATAGATCTTCTTCAGTATTCGCAACCACATACAACGACGCCTCACCGCCGACGCGGTAAGTCGTCATGGCACCCAAGTTCACGTGAGGCTGTGCGCTGGCGCCGAGTATCTGTCGCGCCACCTCTATTGAGTTCGAATCCGCGCGACTCATTGTGATGACCTTGGTGACTTACGTCGACTCTGAACCTCATCTGCGACTGAGGTCAGGTCACCCGCGCCCATAGTTAAACAAAGATCCCCGGGGCGGAGGATGGAATCCAAATAGTCAGCGACTTGCTCTCGGCCTGGCAGATACGTCACCGAAGATTTTGGGTGATCGTCAAGGATGGCTCGAACTAATAGGTCTCCTGTTATTCCAGGTCTAGGAGATTCACCGGCGCTGTATATCCCAGTAAGCACTATGTGGTCAGCATCTACGAACGAATCTCCGAACTCTCTCCAGAGTTCGGCTGTTCTGCTGTATCTGTGAGGTTGAAACACTGCCACGATTCTTTCCCAATCGCCTGTTCTCGCGGCTGCTAGGACTGCAGATACTTCTGTCGGGAGATGTGCATAGTCATCGACATACACCACTCCCTGATGCTCTCCTCTAAATTCGAACCTTCTCGCAACACCCGCAAATCTAGCCAAGGCCGTCGTCACCAGGTCTGGGTCCGCGCCCATTTCAACTGCGGTAGCGAAGGCGGCTGTTGCATTTAGAACGTTGTGGATGCCAGGCACTGGCAAATCACATTTGGTGATGCGCTTTCCGCCTCGAATTACTTCGAAATTTGAGGCATAGCGACTGCTGTTAATTCCGACAACCCGATAGTCGGCACCTTCGGTGGTTCCATAGGTAAGGCATCCTCCTACTTCGGTGGCGAGTTCAGCCGCCCCTGGATCGTCAATACAAACAATTCGTGGACCATCAACTGCATCGAGAAATTCTGTGAACGCCTGGACCAGAGCGTCGTAGTCCCCGAAGTAGTCAAGGTGATCGCTTTCCAAGTTGGTCACTATCGCGGTCGCTGCACCAACTTTGAGGAATGTGCCGTCTGACTCATCGGCTTCTACGACGAAGAGTTCTCCCTGGTCATTCCAAACAGCTCCCGAACCGATGTCATTGAGATCTCCTCCGACTATGAAGGAGGGTTCAAGCCCTGCAGCGGTTAGTGCTAGTGCCAGCATGGATGACGTGGTCGTCTTACCGTGGGTTCCCGCCACTGCGATTGTCTGTTTATTGCTGCAAATGGCCGCGAGTATTTCAGCGCGACTGAGGACTACCCGCCCTGCATCTAGCGCCGCCAGAATCTCTACATTGGAATCAGGCACCGCTGTAGATCTGCAAATGAGAGATGCGTTTCCAATGTTGCTCGCATCATGGCCCACTTCGATTCTGGCTCCCATCGAACGGAGCCTGTTAACCCCGGCGGACTCACGCAGATCGCTGCCACTCACTGAATGACCCATCGACAACAGAACGGCGGCAATCGCATTCATGCCGGCACCACCAGCGCCAACTACGTGGATAGCAGTGAGCTCCGAAAGATCGGCATGAGTGAAGTCGGATGCCTTCAAAGTCATCCCGCTTTTCGGTCAGTCGGTGGTTGTTCACCTGATGCATGGGTGAGCACGAGATCAGCTACGTTTCGAGTCGCGTTTGGATACCCAACGCTACGCCTATGCCTTTCGCCATCTGGGTCACCTGAGCCTTTAAATTCGTTGAGCATCCGGTCAATCTCACTGCTCAAACGCTGTCCATCTAATTCGGCATCTTCTACGAGAGTTGCTAACCCCGCCTTCATTAGCACTTCGGCATTCCGTCGTTGGTGGTCATTCGGAGCGTTTGGGAGTGGAACCAAGATAGCTGGCACGCCCAAAACGGCTAGCTCTGCACTAGTCGAACCACCGGGACGGCAGACCACTAAATCGGCCGCTGCTATCGCTTTCGGCAGATTTTCGTCATATTCGAGTGATCTAATAGTGTTGGGAAGAGAGGCAGGCACCTTCTCCCAATCTCTTCGACCGACAACATGATGAATCGTCGGCAATTGAGTAGATGAAGCAGCTTGCCATACGGCTTCGTTAATCCGAAGCGATCCTAAGGATCCGCCAAACACAACTACCACTGGATCGTGAGGGGGCCACCCAAGGTCAGATCTACTTTTCCGACCCAAATGATGGGCTTCTAACACCGACTCGCGGATTGGATTGCCAGTTACAACTTCGTTCTTAAGGCCGGTTCCAGCGTTGGGCACGGCCGCAGCTTTCGCAAAGTTCTTTAGGAGTCGATTGGTCGCTGAGGCCACTGCGTTCTGTTCCGCTAGCACTAAGGGGACCCTCAAGATCACTGCCCCTAGGGCGCCAGGCAAGGCCGCGTACCCGCCTAGAGACAACACGGCTCTTGGTCTTAATCGAGCGAGTATCCAGGTCGCCTTCAGTATCGCCCAGCAAATCCCCACAAAGTTCCACAGGTTCGCAAGAGATATTCGGCGGCCGTTTAGACCACGACCGGTGAGCGCCCAGAGACGATACCCCGATGCGGGAACGAGCTCTTTTTCAAGGCCGCGTCCGCTACCGATAAATACGATCTGATCTTTCTTCCAACCACTTTTTTGAAGTTCTTCTGCGACGGCGAGGCCTGGCAATAAATGACCTGCGGTCCCTCCTCCAGCGATAACAATTCCACTCTTTGGAAGACCGTTTTTGTTGGGGTCTAACTGGTTCATGTCGATTGCCGCGCAATATTTAGCAGGAGCCCAGCCGCTATCGCGTTAAGAATTAATGATGTCCCGCCGTAGGAGATGAACGGGAGGGTGACTCCTGTGATGGGGAGCGAACCCAGCACCCCCAAAAGGTTGACCGCCATCTGGACCAGGAACCAGATGGATATACCCGCTGCTAGGAGAGACCCAAAGACGTCTGGGGCTCCTTGCGCTGTGCGAAACCCAGCGACGATGAATGTTCCAAGCAAAATAACAACAGGCAGAGCGCCCAAAAAGCCGAGTTGTTCTCCCACCACTGCGAAAACAAAGTCGGTGTCTGCTGCAGGCACCCACCCCCACTCTGCGTGCCCACCACCAAGACCTGTTCCTTTGAAGCCCCCTCGAGCCAGGCTGAGCAATCCTTGCGTTACCTGCCAGCTCGAACCTTCAATGTCGTCCGAGGGATTGAAAAAAGCGACGACTCTTGCGCGGCGATAAGACTCGCTCAGAATAAGGAAACCCCCAAGAAGCATTCCCGTCCCGATTAATGGGGCTAAGTGTTTGACGGGGATGCCTGCCGCCCACATCATGCCTAATGCGATGATGCCGATTATCAGGGCAGTGCTCAAATCTCGTTGGATATAGATAAGCCCGCAAACAATTGCTACCCAGATTGAGATGGGCACCGTGACTCTGTCTAGGCGATCCAGGAAGTAACGCCGTTGATCAAGGAAGGATGCGACACCAATGACTAGAGCAAACTTTGCTAATTCGGAAGGCTGGACGTTGAAGAGCCCGAAATCGAGCCATCTTTTACTTCCGCCGCTGGTTCTCCCTGCGAATTGCACTAACACCAATGACAAAGTTGCCACTACGACGAGGGCAGGAGCCCATCGCCTCCAACTTCGGTAGTCACGGTTGAGAACAACCAAAAGAGCCAGGACGGCAATTGTTACCCAAGAGGCATGCTTCCCAAAGGTCGCAAAGGCATCACCTTTTTTAACGATCGCAGTCGGGGTAGACGCGAGAAGAACCGCAACTGTCCCTGTAAGCATGAGCAACAGCACCGAAGCCAACATCGCCAAGTATCGCCACGGTGGCCTAGATGTGCTCGCTCCTAAAGGCTCGTTCACCGCTGCCGGAAAGAAGACCCTACTCATGTCGCTCGTCTCTCTTGAGTCAGTTCATCCACAATGCGTTTGAAATCATCACCGCGTTCGACGTAGTTGCTGTACCAATCGAACGAGGCGCAAGCGGGTGAGAGGACTACATCAGCTTGAAAGCGAACGGCATATTGAAAGGCTTGCGACACTGCTTCTTCCATTGAGTTAGCGATAGTCGTTGGTAAATCCTTGCCGAGGATTTCGATGACATCTTCGCTAGCGTCGCCGATTGCCACTACCGCCCGAAGCTGGCTTTTGATTGAGGCAAGCTCCCTCAGGTCAAGGCCTTTGTTTCGGCCTCCGGCGATCAACACGACGGCATCCAAACCACTGATCCCAGCCACGGTCGCGTGGGGTGTAGTGGCTTTGCTGTCGTTGAAGAATCGAATCTCATTGTTGCTTACGAGTAACTCCATGCGATGAGGCAGTCCTTGGAAGCCAGCCAGAGTCTCTTCAGCTCCGTGGATGGAAGCCCCCATCGACAAACCCAATGCGACTGCGGCACAAGCATTCAAGAGATCATGCGGGCGTGACAACGGAAGATCTCCGATATCAATAACTTTTTCTCCATGGGCCGTCAGCTCGGACCGGGTGCAATGAACATCTCCGGCAGACATTCCGAAGGTGATTCGCTGAGCCTCAAGCTTGGGAAGCCATGGAGCGAGTGCTCCTAATTCGTGAGGAACTATTGCGAAGTCATTCGATCCTTGGCCATGGAAAACTTTGGCTTTAGCGGCTGCATAGGACTCGAAATCCCCATGCCAGTCAAGGTGGTCGGGCGACAAATTGAGCCAAGCCGCCGACTGCGCTCGAAAATGTTGGACTCGGTCTAAAGCAAACGAGGAGGCCTCAACGACGAAAACGTCATTCTTCTCGGGCTGATCGGCTAGAGCCGCAACAAAGGACACCTCAGTGTTTCCAATAGCAGCAGCTTTGACCTCGGAGTTGTTAAGAATCTTTGTGGTTAATTCTGTAACTGTGGTCTTCCCGTTGGTTCCCGTTACCGCTATTCGCGGTCGATGATCCCAAAGAGAGCCCACATCTAACTCACTTAAGACGGCTATCTCTTTGTCATCCGCCAGGCGTAAGAGTTTGTGATGCCTCGGTATCCCTGGACTCGGCACTACTGTGTCAACTCTGCTCAGAAGTTCCTCGAGCTCTTCTTGTGATGTGGCATCCACTATTTCGACAGCTAAGTCGCTGGCCGCTTCCACCACCGCTTCGGGTCGGTCGTCTGCGACGACGACGTGGTGGCCGCGAGCAATCAGCGCTTCAGTTAGTGCTCTGCCAGTGAGGCCTAGCCCACCAACTGCGACGCGAGATAGATCGAATTTTGTCACGGCAGATACATCCTGATCGCGAAGCCAGCCGAGTCGATTCCAATGAAGTCTGCGTAGAACGCACCTAGGGCGAATGCAACAAAGATTCCGTTAATGATCCACATCCGAATTAGCACTGTGGTCTCCGGCCATCCCGCCAACTCGAAGTGGTGATGTATCGGCGCCATTCGGAATACTCGGCGTTGAAACAGTCTGTAACTAGCCACCTGCAAGATGACCGAAAAGGTCTCAAGAACATAAAGCGCACCGATAACCGGGAGGAGAAGATGGGTTTCGAGTAATAACGCCAGACCTGCAAAGGCCGTTCCAATCGCCAATGAGCCAGTGTCGCCCATAAAGATTCGCGCTGGCGGAGCGTTCCACCACAAAAAGCCAATACACGCACCGGTCATTGCCGCAGCAACGATGGCTAAATCCAATGCGTGGCTGACGTCGTAGCTCTCAGGGTGCCTGAAAATCCAATAGCCAATAATGACGAATGCCGAGAATCCGATAGCTGAGGAGCCCCCCGCTAGACCATCAAGTCCATCGGTTAGGTTCACTGCGTTGGCGGTTGCGATTACCAAGATCGATGCCCAAATGACCCAAACCAGCTTGCCTATGGATATGCCTGGCAGGTCTGCTCGTGTCAATGCAATAACGGGGCTGGTTTGCGCCCAATACATTGACATCACAGCAAAGCCGCAAGCCACAACAAGTAGCCCAACAATCTTGGCCGACTTGTTGAGGCCTAAGTTTCGTTCACGGCTTACTTTGATCCAGTCATCGATTAAGCCAACGCCGCTAGCCCCAACTATTGCTGCTATCAGCACCAGGCCGGAGCGAGTGAAAATTGTTTCCGAGCGAATGTGACTAACCAGGTAGCCGATGACCGCACCTGCAACTATGGCAACGCCGCCCATGGTCGGGGTTCCCGCCTTGGTCAGGTGTCCTTGAGGTCCATCTAAGCGAATCGGTTGACCTACTCCACGGTTGCGTAACCAAGGAACCAAAATCCGGGTGCCGATGAGACTGACACCCATAGACACACCTGCAGCAATTAGCAATGCGATCATCAGGTGTTGCTTTCTCTTCGTTTCATCAAGGCATCTCGACTAACCGCCGCGTCATCGAAGGGCAGCGTTTGTTCACCGATTATCTGGTGGGTCTCATGTCCTTTACCTGCAATCAGCACTAGGTCACCTGGCTGAGCTTCGGTAATAGCTGTATCAATTGCTTCGGCGCGATCAAGCACAACTCGATACGGGGTTTCCCCACTCGCAACCCCCGCCACTATTTCTTTCGCGATCTGTATGGGAACCTCGGACCTTGGATTGTCGGATGTAACGATTATCTCATCGGCAAGTTGTCTAGCGATGTCGCCCATGAGGGGCCGTTTCGATGGATCCCTATCACCTCCCGCGCCGAACACAACCCACAACCGGCGGTTGCAGAGTTCTCGAGCTGAGTGCAGAGCCTGTTTCAACGCTTCGGGTTTGTGTGAATAGTCGACTATCACTGCCAAATCAGAATCTGGCACTGTGACCGGTTCCATTCTTCCTTTGACAGGCGAGACTTGCCCCATCCCTTCGACAATCGCTTCCTGCTGCCAGCCGAGGGCTCTGAGTGTCTCTGCCGCCACAAGCAGGTTCATCAAATTGAAAGCACCCAGAAAGGTGGATTTAATTTCTTGACCTCGCCACACGAAGGATGAACCGCTTAGTCCAAGCTTGGGGTTGTTAATCAGTTTGGGGTCGACAACCACTAGACCTTCATGACCTATCTCTTGAAGTTCAGAAGCAAGGCGTTTCCCCCACGTGTCACTTACTGAAACAACCGCAACAGGGCATTCAAAGTCGAATAACTGGCGCTTCGCTTGGAAGTAGGCCTCCATATCTTTATGAAAGTCAAGATGTTCCGGGCTGAGGTTCGTAAAGACCGTTGCTGCGAAGTTCACTCCTTTGACCCGGCCAAAGTCGAGAGCATGGGAAGAGACTTCGAGGCAAGCCCACTCCTTGTCGTCGGCGTGCATCCTCGCTAAAGATCGTTGGAGGTCAGGTGCCTCAGGCGTGGTGTAGGACCCACTCAGTGTGCCGAGAACACCCGCACCTGTACCGCACGCCTCTAACGTTTGAGCTAAGGCGTGAACCGTTGTGCTTTTCCCTGCAGTTCCTGTAACCCCGACCACCTTCAAGGTCTTCGACGGCTCACCGTAAATGATCGCCGAAGTGGGCCCTAATGTTTCCCTGACGCTCGGCACCACGATTTGCGGGACCGCATGTTCCAACTTGCGTTCGACTAGCAGCGCACAAGCCCCTCTTCGGACTGCTTCATCCGCGTATTGGTGACCGTCATAATGAACACCGGTTACGCAAGCAAATAGATCACCTTGGTTCACTTCACGGCTGTCGTGGGTAATGCCCGTAACTTGCATACTGCTCGCAGGATCCTCAAGGTTCGCCAGTGACGCCTCTTGGCAAGCAATGATGATTTGCTCTAAAGAAGTTCCTGCCATACCCCTCTACCTTGTTTTAGGAACTCCAAGAATGCCTAGGGTTCTGGCTGTTATCTCGCTAAAGATGGGAGCTGCTGTGAAGCCAGCTTTGTATTCAAGAGGTTCGTCAAGGACAACAACTACTGTGACTTTGGGTTCCGTTGCTGGAGCAAATCCCGCAAAGATCGTTGTGTAACTGTCTCCGTACCCGCGCTGGTCTACTAGGGGCTTTTGTGCAGTGCCGGTCTTCCCTCCGACTCCATAGCCTTCTACCGCTGCTCGCTTTCCCGTTCCCTCGATTACCACGCTTTCAAGCATGGCGCGCATTTGTTTCGCAGTGGTCGCGCTCAAGACGTCTTGGCTAACTTGAGGTTCGATTTCCCTGGATGCGCCCTCTGGTGTGACAAAACCCCGCACCAACGAAGATGGCATGTATTTTCCATTATTTGCGATGGTGTTGTAGGCGGCAGCTACTTGGATTGCAGTTACGGAAACTCCCTGCCCAAAAGAAATCGCTGCTAAATCGATTCCTTCCCAGTCTTGCGGTGGTTTTAATTTGCCTCGAGTTTCGTGAGGAAAAGATGGATTATCGCCATCCCCAGATGAGTATTGACCCAGACCAAATGCTCTGAGGTAGTGATACATCTGATCAGGGCCGAGACGTTCGGCGATCTGAATAGTGCCAATGTTGGATGATTTAGACAGGATTTGAGTCACCGTGAGTTCCCGGTCTTCATAGACATAGGGTTCGCGGAACGGTTTGTCGGAGTATTGATATAGGTAGGGGACCTTGAATACTTCTTCAGGCCAAGTGAGGTCTTCCTCTATCGCCGCTGCGATGGTGAACGTCTTTGCCACTGAACCAGGTTCAAATTGTTTGGCATATGCACTACTTGCGCCGGCGACCCGGGCTTGGCCGCTTTCTTTGAAGTGATCTATGTCGGCCAACGCCAAGACTTCCGCTGTGGCTACGTCAAGAACTATTGCAGTTGCCCAATTCGCTCCGCTGGTTACAACTGCGGTCTTCAAAACCTCCTCAACTAAACGCTGAATCGGAGTATGAATTGTGGTCTCTATGTCGTAACCAGCTTTAGGGGGTTCATAGTCCAGGTCCCCGCCCGGCAGTTTCACTGAATCGAACGCCGCCACATAATCAACCCGGCTTCCCGGTTGCCCTGCGAGCAAATCAGCGAACTGTAGCTCAATCCCATTTAAGGGTTGCTCGTCACGGTCAACTTGACCTAGAAGATTCCGAGCAAATTCGTTCCCGTTCGGGTAGACCCGGTCTGGCTCCTCCCGATACTCAATTCCAGGCAACTCCAGTGCGCGGATTCTGTCGGCAATGTGCGGTGGCACCTCTCGTTGAAGATGGACATAACTAAGATCTTTGGATAGCAACTCGTAGATCTTTTGTGTGGGCATATTCAAGATCGGGGCAATCGCCAGGGCCGTCGCCTGAGCACTGATAATGAGGCCAGGATTAGCCCCGATAGTTGTTGCTGAATCTGTGGTAGCGAGAAACGAGCCGTCTCGGGCAAGGATGTTGCCCCGTTCGCCGGTGATGGAGGACCGGGTTATGTGCCGGGAAATCTCGCCGAGATGTTGTTCTCTGTCAACTACTTGGACCATCAATAACCGGACGGCGATGAAACCGAGTGCCGCAAAAGCGACAAGCATGAGCCATCCAACTCTTTTGCTGCGATATCCGACTCGACCCCAAGGATCGGAGATGTGAAAGGTTGTCTTCGGCTCTACGGTGTGCTTTCGAGGTTGTTGCGATTCCCGGGCTCCGGTAAAGACGTTCATTGACTACCAGGGCCTCCGCTTATCTTGCGTTTCTAGGAGGTTCGATCGTTAGGGCCTCTGCCAATACCGGGTCCATCGAGAACCTTTTGGCGTTATTCTCCCGGCCCACGTAATCGAATGCTGGGGCGTTATTTAGTGCTATGTGTTCGGGTCGAAGCCGTATCTGGATAGCTGATTCTGCTGGCAGGAGAGCTAGCTGACCGTAGGCCAAGCGTTCAATCTTTAATGGAGCTACTGCGTTCTCGTATTTGAGTCGCAGTTCGCGCACAGACTCTTGCTGTAGGGCTATTTGCTTGTCTAGACGATCTATTTCCACCACTTGTGTTTTGAGCTTGGCGTTAAAGAGTGCATGCCCAAGGATGATGGTGATCGTGATGACTCCGAGGACGGTGGTAATCCCTACAAGCCGGCTACCCCAAGAACTGGTCTCCGATCGCGCACCAAAGCGAGAGCTTGCACCAACCTCGATCACATCGGGCGCGATAGGCAGATCGGTTAGAACAGCAGCGGCCATGGGAATTAAAGCTCGCTAACTGAAAGGCGTTCGGCTGCTCTAAAACGAGCGCTAGCAGCTCGCGGGTTCGCTTCTATTTCTTCTGTAGTCGGGCGAACAACTTTTCTTCGCAACAACTTGACGTTGGGTTCTGAGTCACAGATGCATGGCAAAGTTGACGGACATTCACATACTCCGTCAGCTGCTTCACGTAACACTTGCTTCACGATTTTGTCTTCTCCTGAGTGGTAAGAAAGAACGACTATTCGACCTCCGGGTGTCAGCCGCTCGATTGTTTGCTTAAGGGCCAGTTCGATTTGTTCAAGTTCATCGTTGACGGCTATGCGGATCGCCTGAAAGGTCCTTCTAGCCGGATGTTTTCCTGTTCTTCGCGCTGCCGCCGGCACCGCTTCGCGAACCAATTCCGCTAATTCCGTTGTTGACCTAATGGGGCGGTGAGTGGCTATTGACTTGGCAATCCGCCTAGCAAAACGTTCATCTGCATTGGTTCTCAGCAGCCAGGCCAGTTCATCTTCGGTGTAAGTGTTCACAACCGTTGACGCGTTGAGGTCTTGGTTGGGGTCCATTCGCATATCCAACGGAGCGTCGTGTCGGTGGGAGAAACCTCGATCAGGAGTGTCGAGCTGGTGGCTGCTCACACCAAGGTCGAAAATTGCGCCCGTAAGTTCGCGGCTCTCCGAATCAATAACGCTTGCGATTTGGTCAAACCTGGCATGAACCACTTTGGCCCGTTCCGCTAACTGGCGAAGACGTTCTTTCGTTGCCTGCACTGCATTCGGGTCACGGTCGAGTCCGATTAAGAACCTATTTGGGCCTTGTTCAAGTATCGCATGTGCATGCCCGCCACCTCCGACGGTGGCATCAACGAACAGTCCTTCTTTAAGCGGTTCGAACGTTTCCAAAACCTCTTTGAGCATGACCGGGGCGTGTTCATAGGTCTGTGAAACCTCATCTTCGCCAATGCGGAGAGATCCTGAGCCATCGTTGTTCCCTGTCATATTGCATCACTGTCAATAAAGTCATCTGGTGACTCCAACAGAGAATCTCCGACTTGAGTGACCTATTGCCACCGTGCGCTATCCCAAATTTCGACTTCGTCTATTGCGCCGACGATCACACATTCGCGTTGCAGGTGTGCGAAAACTCGTAGGTCTTCGGGAATCGCTATTCGGCCCTGTTTGTCAGGAAGAACTCGCGCTGCGCCCGCACCAAAAGATCTCTTCGCGGAGCGGTGACGGATATCGCCTTCTTCGGAGCGGGAGGCCATATTTTGCGCAATATCTTGAAAACGTTCCGGAGTCAGAAGAGCCAAGCATCCTTCTGGGCCTTTGATGAGAAAGCCACTTTGTTCGAAAGACGTCCGGAAAGAAGCGGGGAGAACGATTCGCCCTTTGGGGTCCAAAGAGTGTTCGAATTGCCCTACAAATACTTCGTCCACGTCATACCTAAACAATCGACCCTGCGAAACAGGGTGGTTTCCGTGGCGCAGAACGCAGACTGATTTAACCCACTGCGTTCCCTATCGCGCCACATCGTGACACTTTATGTGTTTTTTGCCTTCTCGTCCAGCCATTCCGCAACACTGAGGTCACTTTGCGTCGCAACTTTTGAATCACATTGATGTAATTAAACACACAGAGTGCACTATTGAACCACGCGCAGTGTTTGCTAACTACTTATAGTGGTAGATGGGTTGACCCTTCGAGCAACTGACCACTTCTGGCTGCGCTTTTATTGAGGCTCCTACTCGACCTGATAAACGCAGGGCCGGATTACAAGCTTCTCGCCCTAGGCGCTCAACGGCAAAAGAGTAGGGATATAGCTCTCCCACTCAGCCGGAACACCTCGACGCAAGGCCGCCGCCACTGCTATGGGCTCAGGAGCGTAAGGAGTCTTTCTTAACTTGAATCTCGAGAACTCAAGAAGAGTATCCCCCTTGGCAGCGTTGCAGCGCCGACAACAGGCGACCACATTCTCCCATTCATGTTCACCGCCCTTACTGCGCGGATGCACATGGTCTATACATTCGGCCCGGCCCCCGCAGTACTGGCATTGGTAACCGTCGCGGGCAAACACTGCCTTCCGATGCAGAGGAGCACGTCGCCTATAAGGAGCCGCCACTGGATAACGAAGTCGGACAATTGAAGGAACGAAGAGGTCAAGCCGTTCCGAGTGCACAATTTCGTCACGCTCGTGAATCATCTCAGCCTTGTCGGCTATAAGAAGCAACAACGCTCGCTTTACCGAAACGATGGAAAGGGGGCGAAAGCCAACATCAAGCAACAAGGTTCGTTCCGAAAGAACCGAGTCGCCCGCCACCTTTATTCCCCTCCTGACTTCCAGTTCTTACACCACTCCAACCAAGCAACAACATCGGCGGCATACAGGTCTGGGGTTGATGCACCATCTCCGCCATACATGGTGACCATACGAAACTCGAGAAACTTGCTGTCTGGTAGCGGCATGAAGGGAGGCTTACGCCACCACCCACTCGGCAACATCCGGAACCAGGTAATCAACCCAATACCCCAGAGCTTCGGCCTACCAAGAACCGCCACAGTGGTCGCTACGAACAACCGAGAAGCACTTACTGCAGGAACCACAGCAAGGATCCTAATCGGGCTGGATACCTTGGGGGGCTGACCCCACACTCCTAAACCCAACAGCTGCTGCTCCCACTAAGGGAGCCGCTTCGCCAAGTTGGACGGAGGAAATTCTGGCGTCACGCGAGAAGTCCAACCGACAACGATCAGCGAACTCTTGATTCGCTGCCTGAAAGAACGGGTCGCCAAAACCTAGGGCTACCGAACCTCCAACCAGCACCTGTTCCAAATCCAACAGGTTGACAACCGAGGCAACAGCTCTACCAACCATCACACCAGCTCGGATCCTTTCGCTTATTTCGGCCTCAGCAGGCGGCCTGCCGGTGCGTCGCTCAATAGCAGGGCCCGATACTTCAGCCTCCAAGCAACCGTGGGCGCCACAACCACATAGAGCTCCATCGGGTTCAACGATGACATGGCCGACGTGTCCTGCGTTCCCATCGTTGCCATCCAGGAGCACCCCATCCACTACGAGCCCACCTCCGACTCCCGTCGACACGACCATCGCTAAAAAATTGGAGAGAGTTCTCCCCGCTCCGTACCAAGCTTCGCCTAATGCCAAGGCTTTCGCATCGTTATCTACAGCAACCGGAACACCTAAAACGTCTTCGAGTTTTTTCAGCAGAGGGAATGTCCGCCATGCTGGAATATTCAGCGGCGAGACCGAAGCTCCATTTCCCGTCATCGGACCTCCGCACCCGACCCCGCAAACGTCATAGCTTTCATCATTTTCTGCAACGCGTTCAATAAGGCTCACCAAGGTGTCCCATAACAACGCCTCACTATTTGTTGACGGCGTCGGAATTTGCGCTCGAGTAAGGACCTGTCCCCCGCTGTCTACAAGGCCCGCCGCAAGCTTTGTGCCACCAACATCAACGGCTAGTGCAATTTGCGGAGCAGTTCCTTGGCTCAGAGGTCGTCCCGGCGGAACACGGAACGCATTCGTTCAGACAAGCCACCCATATTTGCTCGCATTTGGCCGCTGCGAACCTGCCCCGTAACTTTCTGGAAGCCCGCTTTGCCCATTTTTCTGAGATTTCGCTCAATCACGATGGCACACACAAACATTGTCAAGAAAGCGATAAATGCCAAACCGAAGTGCACTTGCAACGCTGCAATAATCCCAACAAGTCCGGCGACCCCGATGATCGCAGCCCACTTGATGTTCCTCAAGGCATGGCGATACAGGCTGGTTTCCCCGACTTCGCGCGCGAATTCAGGGTCGGAGTCATAGAACTCCTTCTCTATCTCATGGAGTATGCGCTGTTCGTCGTCAGAGAGCGGCACGAGACCTTCCGTTCATTGATTCCTACAGTTTAGGTCCACTGTTGCTCCAGATCGACATCAGCAGCGCTACGAATCACTATTTTCAGATGGATTTGTTGGCAAGCCTGGCCCAATAGCTGAATGGCCATAGAGTTCACGTATGCGATCCATAGCGCCGGAAAGACGACTCCAGCCTGAGTTTCTGCTGTCATCTTCTACCAAAGTAAGTTGGCGAGGTCCCGTCGCATCTAACCGGCTCAGGCCTACTCCAAGAAGTCTCACCCCCTGCCCAACATCCAGTTGGGCTAACAATTCGGTTGCTCTTTCTGCTATTTCAGGCAAAGTGTCAACGGGTTCATCCACTGTTACCGAGCGGGTAACAAAGGACATGTCGGGCCGCCGTACCTTTAGCTGAATAGTGCGACCAGCAGTTCCTTGAGTCCGGGCTCGAGATGAAACGGCATCGGAAAGTCTTACGATTTCGCTTTCCAGCACCTTTCGGTCATAAATGTCGGTAGCGAACGTTTCTTCATGACTTATGGACTTTCTTTGTCGCTCAGAATCCACTCGACGGACGTCAATCCCTCTACTCAGCTTGCAGAGATGTGCGCCATGCGAAGCACCTAGAGCTTCAACCAGCACCGCCTCGGGAACCGCCGCTAAATCCCTCACTGTGGAAATCCCCATAGACCGCAACTTCTGCAACGTCACCACACCTACTCCCCATAGGGCCTCCACGGGGTGAGCTTCTAAGAAATTCCTCTGGTTCTCTCTCTCAACTACGCAAACACCTGCACCTGGTTGAATTCCGCGAGAAGTGATCTGGGGCTTGGCAGCCACCGAAGCTAGCTTGGCAAGCAATTTTGAACTAGCAACTCCGACCGAACAGTCGAGACCCACGCTCTCGTAAATGTCGTTTCGCAGCTGCCAAGCAATCTCTTCGGAACTTCCAAACAATTTGTGTGCCCCGCCGACATCAAGAAAAGCCTCGTCTAAAGCAATCGGCTCAATCTCGGGTGTAACCGCATGAAAAATTTGGTGGACCCTCCGAGAAATTTCTCTGTAGCGAGAGAAATTCGATTTAACAAAAACGGCATTAGGGCAAAGTCTCCGAGCAACAACGCTCGACATTGCCGACTTTACGCCCATAGCACGCGCCTCGTAGCTCGCTGAAGCCACCACTCCTCGTTGGGAGTCACCCCCAACGACAACCGGTTTACCTATTAACGACGGATTGCTTTGCCGTTCAACTTCAACGTAAAAAGCATCCATATCAACATGCAGAATGGGCAGATCGTCCATCAGATTAGAACCGCGACATTTGATGGTTTTCCCCGCGAGAGCGCACCAGATTGAAGTTAGACCCGCTCGACACTAAGCGCATTGATGTCCTTCCCGTCTATGCGGTACCGAAATTCCCCGCCTTCTGGGAGATCATCATTGACATACCCGAGAAGTGGTTCACGTAGCCACAACTGTTGCCCTGCCAAGAGGTCCTCAAGATCCTCTTTGCGAACCCAATCGGCTGCTTGGACGATCCCGTCGGGATCATCGATATGGATCTGCCCTGAGTATTCAACCGCTAAATGAACCTCAACTCGTAAGGTCCAATTCATGTCTATTGCTTCCGCCACGACCGTATAGACAGGGCCAAGCCAGCTGGGAACTGAAAGACCGGTTTCTTCTGTGACTTCGCGCGTCAGACCTTCGAGGACAGTTTCACCTTCGTCGATAACCCCGCCGGGCGTGCTCCAATCGGTACGACCACCTTTTCGATGGTTAAGAACCATGAGGATGGCTTCCTCATTCAGAATTATTCCCCCACCTACAGTCCATCTGCGCACGATAAGAGTTTGCCATCCGCACGTGGTTCTCTGCGACATCCGAATACGATGCTCAAGTGCCTGATTCTTCGAGTCAACCCGAAAGGTCTAAGCAACTTCCCGACAGCTTTGAGATTCCTAGCGCCCTGCCATCTGTGGCGGCACGAGTGTTTGCATTCTCTGCGATTTTGGCCGGGAGTCTTTGCGGTGGGTTAATGGGGTTCGCACTTGGTCGCCTTCAATGGGGCAATAGCGGAAATCTTTGGGTGTTTTTAGTTGCTTGCTTAGGCTCTGTGATCACATCGGTTGGGGTCGCAATCGTTGCAGTTCTAGTCCTTAGAGCAATGTCAGAATGGAACGATGTGGCTTCCGCAAAAGCCCGACGCAAGACATGACTGGCGTTCCTGATGCCAATGAGCTCGATAACCTTCTAGCTCTCGCTATAGATTTCGCGCTCCGAGCCGGCGAAGTGCATCGCCTGAGAGCAACGGGAGATGTGGCTTCTAAGTCAACCGCTACTGATCCAGTCACGCAGGTCGATCGCGAAGCCGAGGCGCTTATCGCCGAAGCGATCGAAGAAGCTCGCCCTAACGATGCCATTCTCGGGGAAGAGTCAACGCTGGTCGAAGGCACTTCGGGGTTTCAGTGGGTAATTGATCCACTGGATGGGACCGTGAACTATCTCTACAACTTTCCAAGCTACGGGGTCTCGATCGGAATCGAGACCGACGGAGAGCCAGTGGTAGGTGTCGTCCTAGATACAGCCATAAACCATCTGTTTGCAGCGCGACGCGACGATAAGGCGACCAAGAATGGTGCAGAAATTAGGGTGACTAGTTGTTCAGAGTTGTCACTAGCACTATTGGGAACCGGATTTGCTTACGCCCCAGCGGTGCGAGAACGACAGGCAAAAATTACCGGCGCTCTTCTACCCAAGGTGAGAGATATTCGCCGGTCGGGTTCCTGTGCGGTTGATCTTTGCTCCGTGGCAGCCGGGCGACTCGACGCCTTCTACGAGACAGGGGTCAACTGGTGGGATGTAGCGGCTGGCATCCAAATCGTCCGAAGCGCCGGTGGCATTGCCACCTACGAACCCGAGTTAAAACGCGTCTTTGCTTCGGGCCCCAAGCTCTGGGAACAACTAATTAACGCCGTAAATCAGGCCGAAACGGAGTCTGGCCCCCAATCCCCTCCTCCATCGGCCAATATTTAAGGTGTGAGTATCCAGATCCTAACTATTGAGGACGATGAACGAATCCGCACAGCAGTGCGGTTCGCCCTTGAGGACGAGGGTTGGAACGTTCTAGAAGCTGAAACTGGTGAACAGGCCCTCGAAGAGTTCGATTCGATGAGCCCCGACGTCGTTCTTGTGGACATCGGTCTACCTGGCGTCGATGGTTTCGAAGTGTGCCGGTCCCTGCGACGCGTAAGTGACGTACCGATAATCATGGTGACGGCTAGAGATGACACACACGACGTGGTGGCTGGCTTGGAGGCGGGCGCTGACGACTATGTAACAAAGCCAATCGCCCCTAAGGAACTCTCCGCGAGAATTCGCGCCCTATTACGCAGAGTGAAGTCCGAAGACACGGGCTTAGCTCCCAGGACAGTAGGTGACTTGGAAATAGTTCCCGAAGAGGGTGTGGTGCGCAAAAGTGGAACGGAGATCCATCTCACAAAGACTGAGTTTCATCTGTTATGTGAGCTATCAGACCAGCTCGGCAAAGTTCTCAGCCGCGAACACCTACTCGAAGAAGTTTGGGGCTACGACTATTTCGGGGATGGAAGACTGGTAGATGTTCATGTTCGTCGACTTCGCACCAAAGTCGAGACTGACCCCGCTCACCCTCGCCACGTAGTAACCGTGCGGGGTATGGGCTACAAACTTCAACCTTAAGCATGGATTCACGCGGCCTTCCATGGCGCCGCCTCCCGCTGAGAACACGGGTTATCGGCGCATTCACTCTCGGGGCAGCAATAGCTGCCTTAGTACTCGTTGTAATCACCTATGGACTTTCGCGACAAAGCATGCTCCAGCAAAGAGAGGAGTCATCGGAGCGTCAATTCTTTGCGAATGCTCGACAAGTGCAAAGTTCGCTAAGAGCCGAGGACCCCGACTTCACTCAGTTGTTGGAGTCGCTGCCTAGCCTCAGCGGTAGTCGCTCGATCATTCGAACTGGGGACGAGACCTGGACCTCGCTTTCATTGACTCCTAGCGATCTGCCCCCTGTGTTGATCTCAACTGTCCTTGAATTTCCTCAGGCTCAGACGATGCGTTACCGATTAGATGATCAGCCAGTATTGACATTTGGGTTGCAAATGCGGCCAAGTGCAGCATCAGCTCTGGAAGGTGTCGCTTATTTCGAGGTAGTTCCACTTGCCGAAGTCGAAAGCACTCTGGAAAGTTTGGCCCTGATCCTGCTCGTCGGGGGCGTTCTCACGGTGTTAGTCGGCGTGGGAATAGGCCTATGGGCAAGCGGGGGTCTGTTGCGGCCTCTCACCGATATCTCTGACGCTGCAACTTCGATCGCTCACGGCCGTTTCGATACGCGCCTTGAGGAGGTCTCCGATCCAGACCTTGACGCTTTAGTTCGTTCATTCAACGAGATGGCCGCTGCTATGGAGACGCGAATTACTCGAGACGCGCGGTTTTCGTCAGACGTAAGTCATGAGTTGAGGTCACCGCTAATGACTCTGCGAGCTTCCATAGATGTCATGCAGCATCGCCGAGAAGAGCTTCCGGAGCGAACCCGTCAGGCATTGGATTTACTCAATGACGAGGTCATTAGATTCGAAAACTTAGTTCAAGATTTGCTCGACCTATCTCGTTCGGACTCAGGTCCAATGCAAAATGATTTAGTCAACATTGAGGAGCTAGTTCGGGCAACTTTAGCTTCTTCAGAGGCCACCACTTCCTTCGAAGTTTCACCAAACGCGCAAGGGGCACTAGTTATGGGAGACAAAAGGCGGCTGGCTCAAGTCCTCGATAATTTACTTAGGAACGCAGAAAAGTACGGTGACGGCCCAACTCGAATCACTGTTTCATCAGCTGGCAAGAACATCGAAATAGGGGTTGAAGATTCAGGCCCCGGGGTCGCTCCCTCGGAGCGAGAGTTGATCTTTGAACGATTCACTCGCGGAGCCGCTGCTCGAAAACGCGGCGCTGGAGATGGCGCCGGCTTAGGTTTGGCGCTCGTCGATGAACACGCTCGACGCCATGGCGGCACAGCACGAGTAGAAGGTAAGCCCGACGGTGACAGCGGCGCCCGGTTTGTTGTCACACTGCCGAAAGCAGGTCGGCGATGAAAGCGCTCTTTTCTTTGCGCGCTATACCAATGCTTGTCGCCTTAGTTATGGTGACGAGCTGCGGTCTTGGCACCGACGACGAACCGACAGCGCTTTCTGTTCCTAAAGACGTCTTCCCCTCTGACGCCAAGGAAAAAGATGAATTCGACCTATCGGTAAACACAACTTTTCATCCCATCTATTTTTTGAAAGATGACGTACTAGTTGAAGTACGCCGCCAATTACCCGCGCCCGTTTTCCTCGATGCTCCATTAACTAACCTCCTTAGCGGACCCACGGAGACAGAAGCAGAAGCTGGCTTCAGCTCGGCTATACCCGCCGGAACAGAAGTAGTCGATGTAGGCCTTTTGGCCGACAACACCATTTCCATTCACTTAAACCAAACATTTTTTGAGATTGAAGGGGAACAACGGATAAGAGCTTCAGCGCAGCTTGTGTTCACAGCATCAGCGTTAATCAGCGAGAGCCAAGGGATCATATTTTTCCTCGATGGGGAGCCGGTCCAACTGCCTGACGGCGACGGAGTTATCGAAGAAGTACCCGAGGGGCAGTCCCCCTCTCCCCTAACAATCGACGACTACTCGACACTCGCTGACGCCGCGACGGGCAGTTGACGTTTATTGAGAACGCTTTCGATCTCGCCGCTGCCGCGATTGATCAAGCCCGCGAAGGCTAGCTACCAGCATCAGCATCGCAGGGAACAGTTCTAGTCGACCCAAAGCCATCATCGCCATCAGGACAATCCGTCCAGCCCTAGGAAACACCAGAAAGTTACTTGTGGGGCCTGCCTCGCCGAGCGCCGGGCCCACATTTCCGAGCGCAGATGCTGATCCGCTGAAGGCTGTCACTAGGTCCACTCCTAGTCCGGACAAAATGACACCGCCAACAACTATCAGCCCCAAATACAGCATCACGAAACCGACAACTTTGGCCGCAATCTGCTCTTCAATCGTGGTTCTCCCTAATCGAATGGGAATAACCGAATTCGGATGACGGGCTCGCATCAGCTCTCTGAATGCGTACTTGAAAACCACCTGCAAACGCAGCACTTTCATGCCACCTGCTGTCGAGCCGCTCATGCCGCCAACAAGCATCAAAACAAGAAGAACCAGGTGAGCCGCCGGCATCCAAAGAACAAAATCCGAGTTTCCGAATCCTGTATTGGAACCTAAAGAAACTGCATAAAAAAGTGACTCTCTCAGGTTCTGCAGCCATCCAAGTTCTCCAAGATTGACCCATACAAGCATTCCAAAAGCGCAACAGATCAGAGTCAGGTACCAGCGGACCTCAGAAACGCGTCTATACGCCCCTACCCCCTGTCTAAGGGCATGCCAATGAACAGAAAAACTGGCTCCGCTAAATAGCATCCCGGCCATAAGGACTAGCTCTATGGGAAATGAGTCAAAATAAGCGATGGATTCTGCGTGAGGTGAAAAGCCTCCCGTGGACACCGTTGTAAAAGCATGAGTAACTGCGTCAAAGATCGACATTCCAATAGTCAATAAAACCAATGCGACTATGCCAGTCATGACGCCATAGAGCAGCCACAGCTGTCGAGCCGTGTCACGCACCCGTAAGGTGAGCCGGTCGGCTGTAGGCCCAGGCGCTTCGCTGGCAATCAGATCTAGGCCGCCAATACCCAGCGCCGGAAGAACTGCTACTGCCAACACAACCAAACCCATCCCGCCAAGCCATTGGGTCAAACTTCGATAGAAGAGGACGCCTTGGGGCACAGATTCAAAGTTCGACAAGATCGTAGAACCGCTGCAAGTGAAGCCGGAGATTGACTCAAACAATGCGTTATCAAATTGCCCCCAAGGAATAACACCTGTAAGCACAAACGGAAGTGATCCAGCTAAGGAAACGGCAAGCCAGCTCCAGGCGACTGAGGCGAATGCGAGGGCGGAATCTGCCGTCGGTGATACCCGCGAACCAAAGAAGAGGGCGAGCCCCACCAGCCCTGTGAGAAGAGCCGAAACAGTCAAGCCTTTGGCCCCACCTCCACCATCGACCACAGCAACAGCAGCCGACAACATCATCGCTATGGCGGCCGCCAAAAGCCCAGCGCCGGCCACGCGCACTGGAGTGACCGATACCCGCCTCAACGGACTGCCTTCTCATGTCGAGTCAAACGCCACCGTCGAAAGTCTCGCTGCATCGGCTCTCCAAGTCCTCCCAAAGTAACCAGAAGAGGCGTTACCGAGATCCTTCCAACCAGCATCAACGAAGCGGCTGCAAGGTGACCAAGCGTCCCCAACGTTCGCAGATGTTCTTCAGGCCCATTAAGACCAAATGCGAAGCCGACGTTGGAAAGTGCCGAAATAGCAAATGAGAACGCTGCTTCAAAGTTCAAGCCATCTGAACTAAGCACCAGGGCCAGGGGGAGAATTACGGCGGCTGACAAGAAAAGTTCGCCAATTATTCTCGCGAGGGCAACTTCACCGATGGAGGACTTGCCCAGGTGAATCTTTTCGACTGTTGCTGGATGAATACTCCTACGCAACTCCCGACCTATGTAACTTGAGACCACCATGAGCCTCATGACCGTGAAGCCGCCTGCGACTGAAGCTGACATTCCTCCGATCACCATCAAGACGAGAAGCACCGCTTCTGCTCCATACGAAATCGAGTTCAGGTCACGCACAACGAACCCCGTCGTAGACACCGCTGAAGTTACGGCGAAGATCGTTTCTCGAACATCGTCCGCTTTGGGCCAGTTACCAGACCACGCAAGAGCAGCGAAGACAGCGGTGACTATCAAACCGATATAGGTTCGAAACTCAACACTCCGGGCAAAGCGATGGAGATCCCCACGGCGAAACGCTCGAAAGATTAACGGCAAGCTCGTTCCGGCTATCAACATTCCGGCAATGGCCACCAATTCGATTGCCCCAGAATTAAAGGCCCCAATTGAACCCGAACGACTGGAGAATCCGCCAGATGAAACAGTCGTTAAGCAATGAACCACACTGTCGACCAAAGGCATGCCTGCTAAGGAATATGCGACTAGCAGCACGACCGTTAGCGAGACATAAAGAAACATCAACCGAACCATGGTTGAACCACTCTTTGGGGCCAAGCGCCTGGCTGAGCGCGTGGAAACTCCTCCATCCGCATCAAGACCGCCAACACCCAGATGGGGTGCGATGCGCACTAAAACTACGATTAGACCAGCAGACGCCAACCATTGCCCAAACGCTCGAAATAACAGCATTCCTAGAGATAGTTGCTCAGGGTTAACCGTGGACGAATTAGTTCCGGTGATGGTCGCAGCACCTTCAGCTAAAGAAGAGTCAATGGTCGGGGCAACGCCAGTCACGAAGTGAGCGGCCGTCGCCGCAACCAGAGCTGCTAACACTCCACATACGAGAGCCGCGAACAAACGTTTCAGTGGAAGAGCGGACGGAAATTCCGACAGCCAAATAGCGACCACCCCTGCGAATGCAATAGCGACCCCTGACAGTAATAAAGCAGCCGCGTCAGGACCCCCATCGAAATAGTCGACAACCGCGCATAGGAGAAACAAAGGTGTAATCCCGAGCCACACTGCCCCCACGGTCACCCCTATCGCAGACTCAAACCGTCCGTGCGCGACATGGCGTTGAAGTTCTAACGAGAGATGTCGTATCCAAAGAGTTAGGCCCCGGACAAGCGCTGATCCGGCGCCCCGAACAGGAGACCTTGGTGTCACCCGAAGGCCTGTTTCACCTCATCAACCAGATGAGGCTTTGCGAAGACGATTACGTGGTCACGAGCCCTTAAGACACTCCGACCACGGGCTATCTGAGCATTGCCATCGCGAACTATGGCAGCAAGAAGGACATTTCCCGACAACCCAAGGTCTTTGACTGACCTCCCGTCAGCTGGGGCCTCGGGAGCCACCTCAAATTCAACTACCTCAACATCGCCCTCTAGGAAGGTAGTGACCGCCGCTACGTCACCCCGAACGGATCGTAAGACGCTGTTGGCGCTAGCTGTACGAGGCGACAGAGCAGCGTCGATTCCGACTTGACCCAGAAGAGAAAGCAAGCTCAAGCGGTGAACCACCGCAATTGTTTCTGGAGCCCCCATTGATTTCGCGTAAAGACAAGCAAGTACGTTGGCGTCGTCTTGTCCGGTGGACGCAACTACCGCATCGAAATCCCCGACTCGTTCCGACGACAACAAATCCGTATCAGTTATGTCACCGTGAAAGATCATGGAGCCAGGCAAACTTTCGGCTAACTCTTCGCAGCGTTCTTTTTGCACCTCCACAATCGCTACCTCGACACCACGGTCATTGAGCCGCCCGGCCAAAAGAGCTGCAGTTCTACCGCCCCCAAGCAGCATTACTCGCTTGACTTCAGTTCTTCTCAAGCCAAGCAATTTCATTAGCTCCCGTCGACCTTCGCGACGACACACCACCCGAAGTAAATCCTGGGGCCGCAAGATGGTGTCTTCGCGCACGACATGGCTTTCTCCCTCTCGGACAATCTCTCCGAAAATGAAATCCCATTCAGGTTCGTACGCTGCTCCGATTTCTCCGACTGAGCGGCCCACTATCGGAGCCTCTTCGGTGAGTCGCGCGCCAACCAGTAGGACTTCACCGCCAGCCATTTCATATAAATTTCGGGCGCCTCTATAGAGCAGTAGTTCCTGAATTGCTCCAGCAGTTTGCTCATCAGGGTCTAAAACTAAATCGACTCCCATCGCCTCTCGAATTTTGCGGCCAGCAGGTCCTCTTAGTTCGGGGTCATCAATACGGGCTATTGTCGACAACGGTTTCTCGCCGCGAGCCTGTCGAACCTGCAAACAGACAAGCAGGTTGGTCTTGTAGCTCTGAGTGACAGCGACCAACACCTCCGCTTTATCCACTTCGGCCTCAAGAAGTGTGCTCGGGTTGGTCGCATCACCAACCACAGTGAGAACGTCGTTGTCTCGCTCAACTTTTGTTAGCGGATCTCGCCGTTCATCGACGACTACTACATCGTTACCTTCGCGTGAAAGTAAAGCTGCTACGTAGCTTCCGACCTCCCCGGCTCCAACCACCACGATTCTCACAACATCAACGGTACCTCCCAACTTTGAGAGTTAGAACCTAAGAGACAAGCTAATTAACCCCGACAACCGGGCGATATGTTGTGTTTATGGCAGTCGTAGTATCTATCGATGCTGGAACCACTGGGGTTCGCTCTTTCGCTCTTGACGAAACAGGCCAGCAGTTAGCCCTCTCGTATCAAGAGTTCACCCAGCATTACCCAAACCCTGGTTGGGTTGAACATGACCCAACTGAGATTTGGAATGCTGTTGAGTTCACCTTGTCTGAACTCAACGACCGGATCAACGAACCTATTGCGGCTATTGGCATAACGAACCAACGAGAAACTGTTGTCGCTTGGGACCGCAAGACAGGTGAACCTCTGTGCAATGCGATTGTTTGGCAAGATTTACGAACATCTGATCGCTGCGAACAGCTTCTAGAACTCGGACATTTGGATCAGATCCGGCAGACAACCGGCCTTCTACTTAACCCATATTTCACGGCGACAAAAATCGAATGGTTGCTACAAAACAACGTCGTAGAAAATAACTCCAATCTGGCTTTTGGCACTATCGACAGCTGGCTTCTTTGGAAACTGACCGACGGCTCCTCATACGCGACTGATGTCAGCAACGCCTCAAGGACGCTGCTTTACGACATCAAAGAAAACCATTGGTCATCAGAGATATGCGAACTCTTCGGAATACCTGAGTCAGCTCTTCCTGAAGTGTTGCCTTCCTCGGGCCGTTTCGGCACCACGTCAGCGACAACAGCTATCGGTGCTGGCATTCCCGTGAGCGGTATTGCCGGTGACCAGCAGTCGGCGTTATTTGGTCAGGCTTGCCTTGAGCCCGGTATGACCAAAAACACCTATGGAACTGGGTCATTTGTTTTGATGAATGCCGGTTCAGAATGCCCAGACCCCGCCGAGGGGCTACTAACCACTGTCGCTTGGGACCTCGGAAACGGCCCGACTTACGCTTTGGAGGGCTCGATCTTTGTTACCGGCGCCGCTATCCAATGGTTACGCGACGGACTAGGAGTTATATCCCATGCGTCAGAGATCAGCGATCTGGCTGCGTCGGTACCAGACAATGGTGGCGTCTTCTTTGTGCCCGCATTCGCCGGTCTGGGTAGCCCATGGTGGGACACTCGAGCTCGAGGAACGATTATTGGTATCACCGGCGGAACCCAACGTGGACATCTAGCGCGCGCTGTAGTGGAAGCGATCGCTTTTCAAACCCGCGACGTAGTCGAGGCTATGTCGCAGGCGGCAGGGACACCCATCGGAGAAATGCGTGTCGATGGTGGCGCCTCAGTCATGGATTTGTTGTTGCAGATCCAAGCCAACCAGCTTGGCGTTCGTGTAGCTCGACCAATAATCACCGAAACAACTGCTCAAGGGGCAGCCATGCTCGCGGGCCTCGCCGAGGGCGTATGGAGCGAAACTGGAGAGATTCATTCAGCTTGGCGTCTCGATAAGGCTTTCGACCCTCAGGGGGACCGGAAGGCATACGACACCGAACACGAGCGATGGCTGCAAGCACTCGACCGCTCTAGATTTTGGGTTGACTAAGCAGCAGTCAAGAAAGTTGTTCTAGTCCGTTGCCTAGTTGCGTGATCGCCTGCCGTATCCGATGCTCGTTTTCGACAAGAGCAAACCGGACATATCCCTCACCGCCGGGGCCAAAGCCGACCCCAGGGGAAAGAGCCACGTTGGAAGACTCGACAAGGTGTTTACAAAAGCCAACCGAGCCCATCTCTCTATACGGTTCGGGGATCGGTGCCCAAACAAACATGGTGCCTTTGGGAGGGTCGACTTGCCACCCAATCCGGTCCAATCCTCTAATCAGGCTGTCACGTCGCGACTGATAAATCTCATTGACCTCGAGCGGGTAATCGCTCTCTTCGTTCATCACGACGGTGGCAGCAATTTGTATTGGCTGAAACGTCCCATAGTCCAAATAGCTTTTCAACTTCGCTAATGCACCAACAACTTCGTGGTTACCGACGCAAAACGCCACCCGCCACCCTGCCATCGAAAACGATTTGGTGAGACTGTAGAACTCAACCGCTACTTCTTTGGCGCCATCTGCTTGCATTATGGAAGGAGGCCGGTAGCCGTCGAAGCCCAGATCTGCGTACGCGAAGTCGTGAACCAAAACCACGTCGCGCTCTCGGGCAAAGTCGACAAGGCGTTGCATAAAAGCTAGGTCGACGCATGTCGTAGTCGGGTTGTGAGGGAAAGAAAGGACAATAACTCTCGGTCGAGGCCACGAGTATTCGAATCGCTCAACCAACGAGTCGAAAAAATCTTCGCCAGTGGTTAAGGGAACCTCGCGAACGTTGGCTCCGGTAAACAGCGGCCCAAATATGTGGATGGGATAAGACGGCGCAGGCACCAAACATGCATCGCCGGGGGCAAGGAGTGCCCACATCAAGTGAGAAAATCCTTCTTTGGCGCCAATTGTGTTGATTATTTCGGTCTCGGGGTCCAACTCAACATCCCACTGACGTCGGTAGAGATCCGCTACAGCTTCTCGCAGCTTAGGAATGCCCCTACTAGCGGAATAACGATGGTTACGTTCATTTTCTGCAGCTTCGCTGAGCTTCTTGACTGCGGTTATGGGGGAAGGGATGTCAGGGTTGCCAAAGCCTAGGTCGATGACATCGGCCCCTTCTCGTCTCCGTTCGACTTTGAGCGAGTCGATGATCGTAAAGACGTATGGCGGCAAGTTGCTGATTCGACGAAACTCCACGGAACCTGAGGGTACCGACCCCGTGGGTGATATTCGAAACAGACCTGCAGAAGCTCTTTTCTTACTGTTCGACCTTGGCCTGGAAATCATCGAGGGCTGCATGCGCAATTCTTCCCTCGGCGCGACGTTTTACGAATCCTGGCAAAGGGATAGCAAGCTCGATAGCAAGCTCATAAGTCACCTCGGTCTGTTGGGGCTCTTCGGCGACGCCGCTAAACCGATAACTGCCGTCGAGGCGTTTGATGATGTCACCGCTCGCCAGTTGCCATTTAATGACCGCAGGTGACTCTGAGTAGTCGTATAGCAGCGAGTAGCTAGCGCTTCGACCCATGGCAGCAACTCGGAAACGTGCTTCGGTGACTCGACCTTCCTCATCTCGACCTTGAACCGACACCTCTCGTAGATCGCTGACCCAGGAGCCATAGCTTTCGACATCAGCAACCAGAGAATGACAACGATCAAGGTCAGCATTGACGACACGAGAAACTTTTAATCTGTCGATAATCCATTCATCCCATCAAGTGACCTAGTTCATTCTGCCATGCGATGAGCCTCAGGAGGGGTCGTTACCTCGAGCTGCAAAAGATCCATGCTGAGCAGACCAGAGTGCTGCTGAACCGAAAAGAACCGTTGGCGCCAGAACGGCAAACGCTATTTCGGTATATGGCCTCAAACCCGCCGCAGTCAGACCGGTGACCAATTGGAAGACCAAGCACCACAAAAAGAGTCGCTGGATCTTTCGAGGAGCTGCTTCATGAAGCAAGAACAAACCTGAGACTGTGACTTCTTCGAGACGACTGCGCCGCAAGCCTCCCAGCAACGCCAGCAATAGAAAAACTAGACCTAGGCCAAACATCACAAGGGAAACAACCGCAACCGCTATCCCGAAGGTGTCAGGAGCAGCTACGCCTGCAATTGCAAACAGCAACAGAACAAAAGTTGATTGCCAAGCGATTCGGAGAAGGGAGTTGCCCCCTCCCGGTTGCTGTTCGTTGCGAATCTCATTCATGACAATGCCGCTCGTAGCTGCTGAGCCAATATGTCATAGGAGAGCGAACTCTCAACGCGCTCTCGACTGCGTTGACCCATCTCAGAGCGGAGCGAAGCTGAGGCCAGAATCGACTGGATGGCATTGGCAATAGCCCTTGAGTCTTTCGGTTCCTCGATCACGTAGCCGGTAACACCATCAATGACAGCTTCATGAGCACCCCCTGATAGACCCGCCACTTGAGGCACTCCCGATGCCGCTGCTTCCAAGAAAACGATTCCGAAACCTTCCTGTTCCAACCCGGCCCAGCGACTCCGGCACGGCATCACGAACACATCTGCCACTCCATATACCGACGGCATCTCTGATTCTTCTATCCGACCTAAGAATCGGACCGGGAAGTCAACCTTGCTCGCTATCCGCTCCAGACGCGCCTTGTCCCTGCCAGTGCCACCAATAACGAGCTGTATATCAGGGAACTCACTGCGAAGAGCCGCTACAGCCGCGATAGTTCTATCGAACCCTTTGCGGGGTACAAGACGACTGAGCCCCACCACAACAGGGCCATCGCCAAGACCTAATTCTCTCCGCTTTTGCTCGATGACAACAGGAGAGCCCAACGGGGCGAATCGGGATCCGTCCACACCTGGAGGTATCACTATGGTCTCAATTGGCCTGTTCGCTGCGCGCACAGCTTCCGCAGCTGGATACCCGCCGGCTGTGATGACGAACTCTGCTCCCAACAAAACTCGCCGAAGAAGTTGTTTAGTTATCGGGAGTCGTCCCGGTAACGCCACCTCGGCTCCGTGAACAATGACTGCGTACGGAAGATCCAGCGAAGGGGCCAGGTGCCCTAACGGCAGGGCGGGATCAAGGACTACAAGTTCCGCATCTACTTTTCGAGCCAGATCTCTTATGTCAGCGGCCAGGGACCTAGTTGGGAAGAAAACTTTCCGTTTGTCGCGAACTATGGAGTGCCCTTGTTCGACGTCAAATATTCTTGCGTCTACGTGGTCTGGAGTGAACACAGTCACTTTTTCTTCCGGCAACCGTTTCCACAGTTCCCAGAGATAACTTTGGATCCCTCCGACCTTTGGTGGGTAGTCGTTGGTCACCAGTAGATGTCGCTTCATCAGACACCGCTCTCCATGGAGATACCCCACTCTTGCAATTCAGCGTCGACTATTCCTTCCGGATCGTCGCGCAGTAAAGAGGCTGGATGCTGTTCGGTCACGAGGTGCTTCTTATTCAGACGGAAAGCTGCCCAAACTGCGTGACTTCGCACCAAAGCCTCATCTGAGTTAAGACATTCCCTGAGGACTCGGTCAATTTCCGGATCATCGCGGTTCCCGCTGTTACCTAGGACCACGAGAGCGTTTCGCCGCAAATAGGAGGGTTGACGTCGCGGGATGTACCAGTGACCGAACTTCTCCATTAGCTCTTCGTCGGGAGTGCCAAGAAGTTTCACAATATCGACGTGAGATTCTCTATCCGACGGATCTTGAGACACATTCAGTTCGTTGTCATTGATTGGGCACAGCAGCTGGCAATCATCGCATCCATATAGCCGATCACCTAAGGCCGTACGGTACTCACGAGGGAAAATTCCCTTTGCTTGGAGGAGCCAGGCCAAACATTTGTTGGCATCAAGCACTCCAAATTCATCTAAGGCACCCGTAGGACAGTCTTCGCTGCATCGGCGACAACTGCCGCACCCGTCATCCACCCGGTCAGATTCCGATTTGATCGGCATATCGGTCACGACTGACCCAATGACTGTCCACGAACCGAGTTTCGGATGAAGAAGCATGGTGTTGCGCCCCAACCACCCCAGCCCAGCTTGAGCAGCAACTGCTCGATCAGCAAGCCGATTATCGTCCATGACTATCTCGGTCCGTGCTCCCAACAGGGTCAGATGCTCCGCTAGGGCCTCCAACCCTTTTCGCAGCAAGCCATATTCCTCTGAACGGACATACGCCGCCACCGTTCCCTTCGGTGAGGCGTGATCCTTGTTCAAAGCGTTGTTGAGTGAAGAGGTGGGCGGCGCGTATCGACGCAGAGCCACAACAACGCTCCTCGCTCCTTCAAATAAGAGCGACGGATTAGTAGCGCGTTCGGGATTACCAAACGTAAATGTCATTCCAGCATGCAGCCCCAGGGCTTTGCGCTCTTCGATCGCTTGGCGTGCCTCGAGAATTGGCTCGACCCCAGTTACTGCCACATCGTCCAAACCAGCTTGACGGCCAATCTGTTTTAGATCTTCGAGATTAAGAATCCTGACCACAACACATCCAAAATCTTCGCTAGCTCGCTAGCCAGCACACAACGGCCAGAACCACTTGGTTAAAAGTTACCGGCCCGAATTGGATTCAGCAGAGCTCCGTAACCTCAATTCTGGCACTAGCCCGCCCTGACTCAAGGCTCGCAGTGCTCTAATTTCCGCCAATTCAATGACAACTGAGGTGCGATCGGGTCGACATAAATAAGTAACCATGCAGTCCTGGCAAGTTTCACTTCCCTGATGCTCGCAGTAGTCACAATCAATGTGGAGCGACCGTTCTTCAACGAAGGTCTCATCGCAGCCGTCGCTAAATCTGATATTCGTCACCTTCTATGTCCTCCTCATCACTAGCTACACAAGGTAAAGAAGAGGTGGGACAGCGGCCCGCTTATGGCAATCTCGAGCAACCTATCCAGGTACTCTCTTGTTCGGGAGACAGGAATGTTCGCCGACGAAGCAGACATTTGGGTAGGTCGCCAGTACGGCCCCTATAGCATCACGGAGCTTCTGGGTCGCGGGACCGTTGCCCATGTATACAAGGCAACGCTGCGCGACGGCAGTGAAGTTGCCCTTAAGGTGCTCACACCTTTTGCCGAAGCCCGGCAGGAAATTCGTTCACTCTTTGAGCAAGAGTTCGAATTGATGGTGCGCGTGGATCATCCCAATGTTCTTAAGGCTATGCAGGCAGGTGTAATCGCTGGGACTCACTACATGGAGATCGAACCCATAATCGGGGAAACCCTCTGGGAGAGCGTGCAGGCCAACGAACAGATTGAAATTGCTGAATCAGTAGCAATCATCCAACAAATGTGTTCAGCGCTTGACCACATTCATGAGCAGCAAATCGTCCACCGAGACGTGAAACCGTCGAACATCATGTTGGATCAGCTCGACGAACGGGCTGTCCTTTTCGATTTCGGTCTGGCACACAATCTCAATGGGCCACCACCACCTGAAGGTCGAGTATTTGGTTCCCCGATGTTCCTGGCGCCTGAACAAGCGCTCGGTCATCACGTTGACGGAAGAACGGACCTATACAGCTTGGGAGTTACTTTGTATCGCCTCATCGTGGGCACCGCTCCCTTTTACGGCGAACGAAACGAGTTATTACACGCCCACGTCAACCTGTCGCCACCTGACCCTCGCGGAGCTGGTGTCGCCGATGACCTAACGGAAATCATTCTTCGGTCTATGGCTAAGGACCCATCCGACCGCTTTCAAAGCGGAGCTGACTTCGCAGCCGCGCTAGCGACAGTGCAGGTACCTCAGGCCCGGCCCCGAAAGCGCGGTCTTCTCAGCAGGATCGCCGGCCGCTCATAAACGCTAAGCAGAGTCAGCATTCTCATCGATCGAACGTTTGTTCGCTATATTCGTGTAGGTGTTCCAGCAATCACTTGACGACCTAGGGACGCCTCTCCATGAGGCGACTTTCTGCGTACTTGATTTGGAAACCACTGGTGGGCGACGCGACAGCGACAAGATCACCGAAATTGGGGCCGTTAAATACCGTGGTGGAGAGCAACTCGGGGTATTCCAAACCCTCATAGACCCTGGTCGAGCTATTCCTCCAGAGATCACGGTCTTGACCGGCATTACATCTGCAATGGTTTCCAGAGCCCCAAAAATTGAGCAAATTCTGCCTACCCTGCTCGAATTTCTGGGGGGTGCAGTGATCGTTGGACACAACGTTGGTTTTGA
>MDTA01138518.1_pt1 | contig 40866 bp, 42 predicted proteins | sample 811151 | NCBI WGS metagenome assembly MDTA01 (sample SAMN05326648, study PRJNA326480) | marine metagenome | isolation source: seawater | place: Indian Ocean: South | collected 2010
GGCCGGACTCGAACCGGCACGACTCTCGCCACTGCCCCCTCAAGACAGCGTGTCTACCAATTCCACCACATCGGCTTAAGGTTTATCAAATTTTTCTTGTTCGTTAATTATTTCTTCATTGACAGTCTCATTGATAAGACTTGATGATGTCTGACTTTTATTTGAAGAAATGTATGCAAGACTCAAACTTGTCACAAAAAAACTGAGTGCAATTATTGTAGTTAATTTGTTGAGAAATGTTGCACTTCCTCTTGCGCCAAAGACAGTTGAGGATGCGCCAGAGCCAAATGCTGCTCCTGCGTCAGCACCCTTTCCCTGTTGAATGAGAACAAGAACAATCAGAATTATGGCAAGAATTATATGAATAGTTAGAAGTGCTGTTTGCATTGTGTATTTATCTCAAATTGTGGAGCAAATATCAATAAATTTTTTTGATATCAAAGAAGCACCACCTACTAGAACTCCATCCATATGACTGGTCTCCATTAGCTGCGCAGCATTATCAGGTGTAACACTTCCACCATATAGAATCTTGATAGATGAATATCGTTTGTCTGTATTATTTATTACACTTCTCATATAAGTAAATATATTGTCTAACTCAGACATTGTTGGCACTAATCCTGTTCCGATAGCCCATACAGGTTCATAAGCTAAAATTATTTTTTGTGACTGCTTTTTTAAGCTACTCTCATTACTTTTTAGAAGTTTTTGTATTTGTAACCTTAGAATAGATTTCGTTTTTTTCTCTTTGTAATCTCTTAAAGTTTCACCAATACAATAAATGATATTAATATTGCTCTCTAATAACTTAGAAACTTTACCGGACAGAATTTGCTCAGTTTCATTAATAATATGTCTCCTCTCAGAATGACCAACAAGACAGTAATTAATCTTTAAATCTTTTAGCATTGAAGCAGATATTTCACCTGTAAAAGCTCCATTCTCATATGCAGAAACATTTTGTGATCCTATTTTAATTTTTGTCTTAGAGACTAACTCTTTAATAGGCATAAAGTATACGGATGGAGGGAATATTATAATTTCGTGTTTGCAATTACTCGTAGACAAAGCTGAAATAATATTTTTAGTAAGAGCAATTGAGCTCTTTAACGTACCATTCTGTTTCCAATTTCCGGCTACTATTTTTTTCGACATAATTTTATTGAGTTAATCAGTTCTTCAGCTTCGTTCAACACATCATTAGATTTATGCTCTATTAGCACCCTTACTAGGGATTGTGTTCCAGATTTTCTTACAAGGATTCTACCATTATTACCTAAAATATTTTCAACTTTAGTAAAAATTATTTTATTTTCACTTAAAAATTTATCAGGAGATTTACTTTCAATATTAATTAGTTTCGATGGAATCTTTAGAGTGTTAGGATATATTTCCTCTATATTTTTATTTAATCTAAATTGAAGATGAATAAGCTTAATCAAAGATATGAGTCCATCACCAATTGGTATACTAGCAGTATTTGTATGAATAATGTGACCAGATGATTCTGCTCCTATGTATGCTTGATTATCAATCACTGACTCTAAAACATTTTTATCTCCCACATCTGTTTCTAAAAAGTCAATACCATTAACTTTCAAGTTTTCTCTTATGCCGAAATTAGTCATAACTGTACCAACGACTTTTTTATTATCTTTTGAAGACAAAGAAAAAAGATAGAGAAGATCATCGCCATCCAGTACATTACCTGAGGGTCTAATTATAATTGCTCTATCCCCATCACCATCAAAACAAACACCAAAGTCAATGTATTCAGAATCATTTTTTTCATTAGATTTCCGTATTATATTTGACAAGTATTCAGGATGAACTGCACCACATTTATAATTAATATTGATTCCATTAGGTGAATTATTCATTATTGTTAATCTAATATTTTTTGGCCACTTGATTTCAGAAATGATTTTAGACAAAGCGCCATTTGCACAATCAACTGCAATGTGTAATTTGTGAGTTTGTTTTACTTTCATATTTATTAACTTAGAAATAAAGTTTATGTACATAGCTCGAACTGTATCATTACTTACTAGTTTAGAATTTATATTGTTTGTGGCTTTAATTTCTCCATCTAGTTTTTTTTCAATTTGATACTCTAGGTCAGACTTTATTTTGAAGCCTAACTTATCAAAAATTTTTATCCCATTATCCGTGTAGGGATTATGTGAAGCTGTAATCTCTATTCCTATAGCATCTGTGTCAGTGTTCTGCGACAAAAGGTATGTCAGGGCCGGGGTTGGAAATAAATCTAAATATATAATCTCGTATTTTCTATCTGAAAAGATACCCTGAACAAGATTTTTACATATATCCATGCATGACTCTCGGCCATCGTGTGCTATAAGTATCTTTGTAATCCTAGCGTCGTTAAATGATTTAGATATAGCTGAACCAAGCTTTCTGATTGTGGAACTATCAAGTGGATAATCACCATATTTTCCTCTTATTCCATCAGTACCAAATAAAGTCATGATTTATCTTCAATTAAATCTCTGAAATTCAATAACATCCTTGTCTCTCTTACATCATGGACTCGTAAAATATTAGCTCCATTTCTAATAGCTAAAACTGTAGCAGCCAATGATCCATATAATCTCTGTGAAACTGGCTTATCTATTACAGTTCCAATCATACTCTTACGAGATATACCTGATAAAACTTTGCACTTAAGTTGAGAAAACTTGTTAAGTTCATTGAGTATTATGTAGTTATGATCCAAAGTTTTTCCAAAGCCAAAGCCTGGATCTACTATTATTCTATCTTTACAGATACCATGATTAGTACATAAATCTACTTTATTATTTAAATATCTAAAAATGTCTTCAATCACATCAACATATGTTGGGTTATCTTGCATATCTTTTGGTGTGCCCTGCATGTGCATTAGAGATACAGATAAATCATTTTCTTTAATAATATCCAATAATTCAATCTCTTCGAGTGATGAAATATCATTAACGATATTTATTTTATATTTGAGTAGGCTTTTAATTACATTTGAACTTCGTGTATCTATAGAAATTGGTATGTCTGATATCTCTCTAATTGATTCAACTACTGGGACAATCTTTTCTATTTGTTGTTTGTACGGCACAGGATCTGAACCTGGTTTTGATGACTCTGCACCAATATCAATGATATCTGCACCTTCTGTTATAAGTTGCTTGGCATGTTGAACTGATTTGCTAGTATTATTATAGAAACCTCCATCGTAAAATGAATTCTCCGTGATATTTAGAACGCCCATTACCTCAATATCATTCATTTTTATTAACTGTTTGTTTTTGATACATAGATACACGCTCCATAAACTTTTTTTGATACCAGAGAAACTCATTATCTTTAATTATAAACTCTTGAAATTCAAGCTTAGGTGTACAAACTAAAATAACACCTTGTTTAATATTAGTCTTGTGTTGTAAGTTATGAGCAAGTGCGTACGCACATGTTTGAAGAAAATAATCCGTTATCCATTCTCTTTTTTTTAATCTTGTTGATGATTTAAAATCAATTATTGACTCCTCATTATTGTATACACCACATAGGTCTGAAGTTCCTGCATGAGAGTCTGGGTAATACAAAGGAGTTTCACACCCCCATATTTCATTTAATTTTTTTTCTAGGGCTTGATTAATAATAACCTCAGACATTTTTTTTTCAGCATCATTTAAAACTTCAAAGTCTAAGGACTGCTTACCATGAAGTGCGTCTTCAAGATGTTTGTGCATTTTATCTCCTCTGAGAGTAGATTCTCTAGAAATTCTACTTGCCTCAGAGTATCCGACCCTTTCCTTCCATGCATTGAGTGAGTCTTTTTCTTTTTGTGATTTCGTTTTATCTAGAATTGTTGTAACAGATGGAACTTTTGCACCATCTAAACTGTAGTGCCTTAAACCAGATTTCTCAGTAATTCTCTGAATATGACTGTATGTAAATCGTTTATTCCAAAGATGCAACAAAAGTATAGTCCATGTTAGTAATAATTATTATACTAACACGAACTATATTCTATGTCTTATGATGCTGGTGATGTTGAAGGGTTGTCCTTAGATGCAACATCAGTTGATTTTCCAGATGAACTGTTATCATCATCTGACCAACTGTCAGGTGCATCTGGCACTTTGCCTTCCATAATTTGATCTATTTGCTCTACATCAATCGTTTCATATTTCATAAGCGCATCTGCCATCAAGTGCATTTTATCAAGATTATTTTTAATCAGCTTTGTCGCTCTTGAGTATTGAGTGTCAATTATTTTCCTAATTTCACCATCAATAGAGCTTGCTGTTTCATTAGAGATATTTTTGTTATTTTGAGAGGCAGATTTACCAAGAAATACTTCTTGTTGCTCCTCACCGTAAGCAAGAGGTCCCATTTTATCGGAAAGGCCCCATTTCGTGACCATATTTCTTGCTAAGTCAGTTGCTCTCTCAATGTCATTTGATGCACCAGTAGTAACAGCATCGTCACCAAAGATTAATTCCTCGGCAACTCTACCACCAAAGAGTGCTGCAATCATACTATTGATACGTTGTCTACTATTGCTGTATCTATCCTCCTCAGGTAAGAACATGGTTACACCAAGCGCTCTTCCTCTTGGGATGATACTAACTTTATATACGGGATCATGGTCAGGTACAAGTCTACCAACTATGGCATGTCCTGCTTCATGATATGCAGTAAGTTTTTTTTCATCATCATTCATAACCATAGATTTTCTCTCTCCACCCATGAGAATTTTATCTTTAGCTTTTTCAAAGTCATCCATATCGACAATTTTTTTATTGGCGCGTGCCGCAAATAAGGCAGCTTCGTTAACTAAATTAGCTAAATCAGCACCTGAGAAACCTGGTGTCCCTCTGGCGAGTATTTTAGGATTTACATCATTTGCTATTGGAGTTTTTCTCATATGGACTTTAAGAATTTGTTCTCTTCCACGTATGTCTGGGAGAGGTACAGTAACTTGTCTATCAAATCTTCCCGGACGAAGTAGTGCAGGATCAAGAACATCAGGTCTATTTGTTGCTGCAATCACTATTACGCCCTCATTACCTTCAAAGCCGTCCATTTCGACAAGAAGTTGGTTTAGGGTTTGTTCTCGCTCATCGTGACCTCCGCCTAAGCCTGCTCCACGATGTCTTCCAACAGCATCAATCTCATCAATGAAAATAATACACGGCGCGTGTTTTTTGGCTTGCTCGAACATGTCTCTAACCCTTGATGCACCTACGCCCACAAACATTTCAACAAAATCAGAGCCGGAAATAGTGAAGAATGGTACTTTTGCTTCACCTGCTATTGCTCTAGCAAGAAGAGTTTTTCCAGTACCTGGAGAACCTGACATTAAAACACCTCGAGGAATATTTCCTCCTAAGTTTTGAAACTTAGCAGGGTCCCTGAGAAAGTCTACTAGTTCTTTGACCTCCTCTTTTGCTTCCTCTACTCCAGCTACATCTTTGAATGTAACTTTTACTTGGTCTTCAGTTTGCATCTTAGCTTTACTCTTACCAAATGACATAGCACCACGGCCACCGCCGCCACCTTGCATTTGACGCATAAAGAATATCCAAACACCAATTAACAGTAGAAATGGAAACCAATGAATAAATATTTGTGCCAGAAAAGACTGTTTCTCTGGCGCTTTACCACTTATTCTGACTTTCCCTTTGATTAGCTCACCGATTAAAGCCGAATTATCAGTCTCTGGGCTGTAAGTAGTAAATGTTTCACCTGATTTGAATGAACCAGTAATTTCTCTGCCAGAAATAGTTACTTGCTCAACCTGTCCAGTTTGGACTTGTTGCATAAAATCTGTGTAATTAAACTCTTGTGTTGCTGCGTTTCTTCCACCAACACCTGTAAATAGGGACATGATCACAACAGCGATGATTGTCCATATAACTAAATTTTTGACTAAATCTCCCATAATACTCCTACTTTAGAATCATTCTAAGTTTGACATTGTTAATCATTAATTTCAATCATATCAGTCTTTAAAACCAATACAAATAAAGAACACCTCGTTACTTTTCGATCTTGATGAATCAGGCTTAAAAGTGTTGATTTCACTAAATAGCTCTTTCAATCGTTTTTTGACAAAATTACACGAAGATCCATTAAAAAATTTCATAACTAAAATCCCTTTTGTTTTCAGAAGATCTGAACATAAAATAACTATCGAATCAAAGATTCTGACAAAGTTAGCTTGGTCAACATCATCTATACCAGTAATATTAGGGGCAATATCTGATAAAACAAGGTCTGCACTCTTTATTATTTGACTAATTTTCTTTCTATCCTCGGGATTATTGATATCTCCATTGATAAAATGGACGTTTTGGATGGGTTCCATAATAATTGTGTCGATTGCAACTAGATTTTTATCTCTAAAATTTCTAACAATATACTCAGACCAAGAACCAGGTGATGATCCAAGTTCAAGTATATTTTTTGCAGACTTAATAAGCTTGTACTTTTTATCAATATCAAAGAGTTTGTGAAAGGCTCTAGATCTATATCCTGAAGCTTGTGAGAGCTTGACGTATTTATCTTTAGTGTGCTTGCCTAACCAATTTTTTGTGCTTTTCTTTTTAGTCATTACATTATAACCTATGTTCATGGCTAAATTAACACTGAAAGGAAACGAAGTTAATACTAATTCCGAAATTGTCCAAATAGGACAAACAGCTCCAGACTTCACACTTGTTGATTCAGATCTAAATGATGTAAATCTAGCTAGTTATGAAGGGAAAAATAAAGTACTAAGCATCGTGCCTAGTTTAGACACGCCTGTATGTCAAAAATCAACACTGATATTTAATGAGAAAGTTGCTGAACTTGATGATACAGTCATGCTGATTGTCTCGTCAGATCTTCCATTTGCTATGAAACGCTTTTGTACCAGCGAATCACTCGATAATGTTATGCCTGTATCAATGATGCGGTCCCGAAATTTTGCAAAGGATTATGGTGTGCTACTTATTGATGGCCCGTTAAGTGGGATAACTTCTAGAGCAGTAGTGGTGATATCTAAAGACAATAAAATTATCCATTCAGAGCTTGTTTCTGAAATTGCCAACGAACCTAATTATCAAGCAGCTTTAGATTCTCTAAAATAATAATGTCTTTCACAAAAAAAATCATTGTTGCAATGATTTTGGGAATTGTTTTCGGAACATTCTTAAATGTGACAGATATCATTGAGAGTATATATGGCGAATATGTTGTAATTTTATTTAATATTGTATCTGATTTATTTCTGTCTTCACTCAAACTTATTATAATCCCGCTAATATTCTTTTCTATAGTGTGTGGAATCGTATCATTATCTGATGATGTATCTATTTCTAGAATAGGGATCAAAACTATAATACTCTATGTTTTAACAACAGTTGTAGCCATATCACTTGGTCTGTTATTCTCATCCTTCATAGATTATGAACCAATGCTTATAGAGGGTTCAGATAATATCACCTATGCAAATATACCTCAGAGTGACTCGAACATATTTCCAAGCAATATTTTTAAATCACTAGCTGATGGAAATATAATCCATCTTCTTATTTTCTCAGTACTTATAGGTATAGCAGCCTCAAAAATAAAGGACCAAGTCAAAACATTTGTGAATTATATTCATGAGTTCAATATTGTCATAAATCAACTTGTTAAAATAATAATTTCATTTACACCTATAGCTGTATTTTGTATTTTAGCAAAAACATTTTCATCTCAAGGATTAGATACAATAATCCCTTTAATGGGTTATTTTTTCACAGTAGTTTCCGTACTCTTAATACATTTCTTTTTTACTTTTACTTTAATGCTAAAAGCTTTTACAAATTTAAATCCATATAAATTTTATCAAAATATAAAAGAAGTGATTATTTTTACATTCAGTACATCCAGTAGTAGTGCATCAATACCTTTCACATTAAAAGCAGCAAGTGAGAAGCATGGTATAGACAAATCAATAAGCACGTTTAGTGTCCCTCTTGGGGCAACTATAAATATGGATGGCACAGCAATTATGCAGGGATGTGCAACGTTTTTTTTAGCAGGTCTTTATGGAATTAATCTAGGTTTCGATGAAATAGTTCTCATAGTTTTTACAGCAACAGTTGCATCTATAGGAACGGCTGGAATCCCAAGTGCAGGTATCATAATGTTGACAGTCATCTTTACTCAAATTGGTATTCCATTAGAGGGAATTACGCTCCTCCTTGGAGTTGATAGGCTTCTTGACATGATGAGAACGTCAGTAAATGTCTCTGGAGATCTATGCATAAGCTGCATTGTTGCATCTAGTGAAAATAAATTAGACGAGAAAATTTATCACTCATAGAAAACTATGAGATCGAATCATGTCTTTGCTTTAAGTCTTGAGCTCCAAAATCGTCAATAAATTTTATTGCTTTGCAGAAAGCTTTTGCACCTGAGACAGTTGTAGTTAGGGATATTTTATGGTTTTGAGCCTCTTTTCTTATCGAAAATGAGTCTTTGATAGATCTTGCACCTTCTGTTGTGTTTATAATTAAGTGAACCTCATTATTCTTGATCATGTCAACAATATGTGGATGCCCATCCTTAACCTTATTTATTTTTGAGCACTGAATAGTATTTTGTCTAAGGTGATTGTATGTACCAGATGTTGCAAAGACTTTAAAGCCCATACTAATTAGTTCTGAGGCAACCTCGCAAATAGGCTCTTTGTCATGATCTCTTACACTAATAAAAACATTACCTTTTTTTGGTAGGATAACCCCTGCAGCTCTTTGAGCCTTGAAATATGCCTCACCAAATGTTTTTCCAAATCCCATGACCTCTCCAGTTGACTTCATCTCAGGACCCAGTAAAACATCAACTTCTGGGAATTTAGAAAATGGAAATACAGCCTCTTTGACAGAAAAATATGACTTGTTACCACTCCTATCAGGTAAATTTAAATTTTCCAGCATAACGCCAGACATCACTAGAGCACCAAGTTTAGCGAGCTGAATGCCAATTGCTTTGGATACAAAAGGTGCTGTTCTTGAAGCTCTTGGATTAGCCTCCAAAAGAAAAATTTCATTATCTTTTATTGCAAACTGAGCATTCATTAAACCAATAACTTTTAGAGCAATGGCAAGTTTTGAAGCTTGTTCTTTTAATTGATTTACTATATCTTCGCTCAGTGTATAAGGGGGCAGCGAACAACCTGAATCGCCCGAGTGAATTCCGGCTTCCTCAATATGTTCCATAATGCCTGCAACATAAACATCTTTGCCATCACACAGTAAATCAATATCAACCTCTATTGCATCATTTAAAAACTTATCTAACAAAATTGGAGAATCATCTGAAACATCAACTGCTTCTTTCATATACTTCTCAAGATCTGTCGTATTCGTCACAATTTCCATAGCTCTTCCACCAAGAACATATGATGGTCTTACTACAATTGGATAGCCTATACCCTCTGCAGAATCTTTTGCTTGAGAGACGGTTGTGACGGTCTCATTTAAAGGCTGCTTTAAACCTAAGGATTCAATTAAAACTTTAAATCTCTCTCGGTCCTCAGCTAAATCAATTGAATCAGGACTAGTGCCAATAATGTTGACACCGCACTGTTCAAGTTCACTAGCAAGTTTTAGAGGTGTTTGTCCTCCATATTGAACTATAACACCCCATGGGTTCTCAATTTCAATAATAGATAGAACATCTTCTACTGTTAAAGGCTCAAAATATAATCTATCAGACGTATCATAATCTGTTGAAACAGTTTCTGGATTACAGTTTACCATTATTGTTTCATATCCAGCATCTTTTAATGCCATGGATGCATGAACGCAACAATAATCGAATTCAATTCCTTGTCCGATTCTGTTTGGTCCGCCTCCAAGTATTACAACTTTCTTATTCTTACTTGGATTGGACTCACAGAAATCTGAGTAAGTTGAATACATATATGCGGTGGAAGATTAAAATTCAGCAGCACATGTATCTATTCTTTTGAAGACTGGCTTCACACCCTCTCGTTTTCTAAGGTTACGCACGTCAACCTCATTAGTCTTTATGAGATTTGCAAGTCTCTTATCAGAGAAACCTGATGATTTTAAATCCTTAATACTACTCTGAATTGCATCTAATGATTTATTCTTAATTGATAATTCACAATCAACGATTTCTTTGATTTGGTACAAAAACCATTGATCTATGTAACATAAATCAAATACTTGATCCACTGACATGCCATCTCTAAATGCTTGTGCTATATAAAGTATTCTGTTTGATGATGGTGTTGATATTTGTTTGAAAATCATATCTTGTCTTTCTTTGAAGGACAGTGATTCTTCAAATTTTATTTCTGTCAAACCATCAATACCTATCTCCAAGCCTCTTAATGCTTTCTGGAGAGATTCTTTAAAACTACCACCAATAGCCATTACTTCACCAACTGATTTCATCTGTGTTGTTAAATGTGGGTCAGCTTCTTTAAATTTCTCAAAAGCAAACCTTGGTATCTTTGTAACAACATAATCAATACTCGGCTCGAATGATGATGGTATGATGCCTCCAGTAATATCATTTCTTAGTTCGTCAAGTGTGTATCCTATCGCCAGCTTAGCTGCAACTTTTGCAATCGGAAAACCGGTTGCTTTTGATGCTAAAGCTGAGGACCTTGATACTCTGGGATTCATTTCAATAACATAAATTTTTCCGTTATCCGGATTTATAGCAAATTGAACATTCGATCCACCAGTATCAACCCCAATCTTTCTAAGAACTTGTAAAGATTGATTTCTTAAATTTTGATATTCTTTATCTGTAAGAGTTTGAGCAGGTGCAACTGTTATAGAATCGCCCGTATGCACGCCCATAGGGTCAAAGTTCTCAATCGAGCAAACAATTATGCAGTTATCATTCTTATCTCTAACAACTTCCATTTCAAACTCTTTCCAACCTATAACTGATTCCTCAAGCAGTACTTCGTTAGTTGGAGATAAATCTAACCCTCTTTTAACAATTTTTTCAAAATCTTGTTTGTTATAGGCTATCCCACCTCCAGAACCACCAAGTGTAAAAGAAGGACGGATAATTATCGGGTAACCAATATCCTCTTGAATTAAGAGAGCTTTATCAAAGTCTTTTGCAACTTGGGCCCTTGGTGTCTCTAATCCGATATCTTCCATTGCTTTTTTAAAAAGCTCTCTATCTTCAGCCATATCAATAGAATCAATGCTAGCTCCAATAATTTGAACATTATATTTTTTGAGAATTTTATGTCTATTAAGATCAAGTGTTGTATTCAGAGCTGTTTGGCCACCCATAGTTGGCAAAATAGCATCAGGTTTTTCAATAGCAATAATCTTTTCTATATTTCTCCAATGTATCGGTTCTATATAAATTTTATCTGCCGTTTCTGGATCAGTCATAATTGTTGCAGGATTGGAATTCACAAGAATAGTTTTAATACCCTCTTCCTTGAGAGCTTTACATGCTTGTACTCCAGAATAATCAAACTCACAGGCTTGTCCAATAATAATTGGGCCTGCTCCAACTACTAAGACACTATTTATTCCCTCTTTCCTAGGCATTTTTCTCTGACATAAAACTAATAAATTTCTCAAATAAGCAGTATATATCTTGAGGTCCAGGGCTTGCCTCAGGATGCCCTTGAAAGCCGTAAGCAGGTGAGTTTATAAGTTCTACTCCCTGTAATGAATCATCGAAAAGTGATTTGTGTGTGACTTTATGATTATCTGTTAAAGAGGATATATCAACTGCAAACCCATGATTTTGACTTGTTATTGAAACTTTTTTTGATGCTAAATCAATTACTGGATGGTTTGCACCATGATGACCAAATTTCATCTTAAAAGTCTTTGCATTAGTTGCTAAACAAAGTAGCTGGAATCCAAGACATATCCCAAATGTTGGGATTTTGCTTGAAACAATTTTCTTAATATTATTAATTGCATAATCACAGGCAGAGGGGTCACCAGTTCCGTTAGACAAAAATACACCGTCAGGATTTTTCTTACTTAAATCTTCATATGAATAATCCGCAGGAACAACAGTTATGTCGCATCCTAAATCATAAAGTATTCTTAAAATATTTTTCTTTATACCAAAATCATAGGCATAAACTCTAAACTTCTTACCAGGATGATTAAATTTATTATTTATCAAATCATGTGTACCCTCTTTCCAATCATAAATTTTTTTTGTAGTTACATTTTTTGCAAGATCAAGTCCTTTAAGGCCTGAAAATTTCGATAATAACATTTTTGCCTCATCTAACTTCTCAATATCTGGCACTAAACATCCATTTAAAGACCCTTTGTCTCGCAATAAAGACGTTAGATAACGTGTATCAACACAGCACAATGCACTGATAGATTTCTCTTTAAGAAACTGTTCTAAATTATTCTCTTTTCTCCAACTACTGTCACTAGTTGGGTGATTTCTAATGATAATTCCTGAGCATCCATGATAGATAGACTCATTATCGTCACTATTTATCCCTGTATTACCTATATGAGGGTTTGTAAATGTAATAATTTGCTGATCATATGATGGATCGGTTATGATTTCCTGATAGCCTGTCATTGATGTGTTAAATACTATTTCTCCAACACTTATTCTCTGACTACCAAATGATTCTGCTGGTATTATGGTACCGTCATCAATAAGTATTGCTGCTGATTTCAAATATAGATCCTTGGTTTAAATAAAAAAAAAGATGCCTCGAAATGAGTCATCTTTGTTTGTTTTTAGTAAGTTTCACTAAAACTAAATGATACGACAAAACTAGGTATCTTGTCTAATAGATAATACATTTTTATAGATTTCTTTTTTTGAATCTGTAGAGATAAGCTTAATTAGATCCACAATGTCTTTATTCGATAAATTTCTCATAATTAATTCCTTTATAACTTTCTGATAATTATTATCCAATGATATTTGCTGCTTGGGTGCCACAATTACTACAAATTCACCTTTAGGTTGATTTTTCTCAAAATCCATAATGTGCTGAGAGACTGATTTGTGAGTCACAGTCTCATAAATTTTTGTCATCTCACGGAATATACCAACTTTTGTAGACTCTCCATAGATTGCTGAAATATCCTTTAAAAGCTGAACAAGTCTATGTTTACTCTCAAATAGACAAATTGTTAATCGTGCTTCAGATGCTTCAGCGAGCTTCTTTTTCCTTTCTGAACCCTTTTTTGGGAGGAAACCAAGAAAAATAAAAGAGTTTATGGGTATTTTGGATACTGACAGTGCACATGTAAGCGAGGATACACCTGGTACAGGGATAACTTTTATTGATTCATCAATTTGAGATAAAAGATAAAACCCAGGATCAGATATAGCTGGCGTACCAGCATCTGTTACGAGCGCAATATTCTTAGACTCATTGAGGTGCTTGAGAGCAAAACTTATTTTTCGTTTTTCATTATCTTTGTTATATGAAATAACTTTTGTTTCAATGCTGTAATGTGATAATAATTTTTTAGTTCTCTCTACACTCTCAGCAAAGATTATATCTACTTCAGTTAATACATTCTTTGCTCTAATTGTCAGATCGTCTAAATTGCCTATAGGCGTAGAGACTAGATATAAATTACCATACATATATTTTACTCTATCATATGCAGCAAGAGATTAGTAAAAACAGGAGGTATATGTGATTTTTATTAAAAAAGTTCTTTTTCTGTCTCAGTCAAACTGTCTTGGAATGACTCCCTATCAAAAATACGTTCACAATAATCTGCTATTACTTTATTATTTTCTGAAAGATCATAATCTAGGGATTTTAATCTCCATAATAGCGGTGCAAGGCTAGAATCAACTAATCCAAAATCGTCACTCATGAAAAATTTCTTTTTTATTAAAGGGGATATTTCTAAAAAATAATTTTTAATGTCTTCGACAAATTTTTTATCCAAGACCTCATCTTTGTATGCATTTGTATATTTCGTATACCAATGATGTTCTATCTCATTTAATGCAAGTCTAAATTTAGCCCTTGATATAGGATCCACAGGTAAAAGTGGTGGGTGAGGAAAACGTTCATCAAGATACTCAATAATAACTCTAGAGTTTTGCAAAACTAGCTCTCTATCGACTAATGAGGGATATTGATCATACGGGCTTAATATTTTTATCTCATCTGGTATATCTTGTAGATTTACTTCATGTATTTCTGCAGAGATTTCTTTCTCTTTAATTACTATACGTGTTCGGTGACTATCCAGACAATTTGGAAGAGAAAATAGTAGTATCGCAGATCTGCGATTAGCTAATAATGTCATTATTTAACGTCTCTCCAATATTCGATCTTAAGAAGATAAGTAATAAACACAAAAATTACAAGGAATATCATTACCCATAGGCCAATTGAATATCTCTCTAGCTGGGCAGGCTCAGACACATATGTTAGGAAATTCACTAAGTCAGTTATCTCTTGTTCATACTCTTTTTGCGTTAACTCTCCTTTAACTTTGAGTGTCAAATTTTCATTTTCATCAAATGATTTTAATCCCTCTTTGTACCAAAGAACATGAGGCATGTTCACATTAGGGTACAGAATGTTGTTTACACCCATCGGCCTTGAGTCGTCCTCATAGAATGATGTCAAAAAAGTATAGATCCATTCAGGCCCACGTGATCTTGCAGTAAGTGTTAAGTCAGGTGGTACCACTCCAAATGCCTCTTTGATAGAATCATGATTTATAGAATTTAATATTGTGGATCCTAATTTTGACTTTTCACCTTTGTTTGTAGTAAGAATTAAATTAGATTTAACCATCTCTTCTGTAATATCTAAATCATCTACAAATTTACTGTATCTGTGATATTGCAAAGTGTGACATCCAGAACAATTATTAAAATATATTTGGGCGCCTCTTTGCAAAGATGCTTTATTGCTAAGATCAATAAATACCGGCTTAAGATTTCCTCCTGTTGCCGAGAAACCTAATTGTGATGTCAAAAGTAGCGGTATTAAGTATGCTAATAGTCTAATCATGCATTGTCACTCTATCAGGCACGGGCTTTGTTTTTTCGTTTTTACTCGTGAAGTAGAGTAAAACAAAAAATGCAAAATATACTAGTGTGAATATTCTGCCAAGTAGCGTAAGTGTTGGTGTAGGCGCTTTCATACCAATGTAACCTAAACCTATAAAGCTTATGACGAAGGATATAAGTAATAATTTGTAAGTTGACGATCTGTATCTAATAGACTTTACTTTACATCTATCTAACCATGGCATCAAAAACAGAACGAAAATCGCAAGTCCCATAGCAATGACTCCACCGAGTTTATCAGGAATCGCCCTCAATATTGCATAGAATGGAGTAAAATACCAAACTGGTACAATATGCTCAGGAGTCTTCAATGGATCAGCAGGTACAAAGTTGTCTTTTTCAAGAAAAAAACCACCAAATTCAGGCAAAAAGAATACCACAAACATGAATATCGTTAGGAAAACAGCCAAACCGAATATATCTTTGACAGTATAATATGGATGAAATGGAATACCGTCGACAGGCACGCCATTTTTATCTTTATTTTTCTTGATTTCTATTCCATCAGGATTGTTTGATCCCACAGTATGAAGTGCTGCAATATGCAGATATATCACAGCAAAAAGTAGAAGTGGGAGTGCTATTACATGAAATGCAAAGAATCTATTTAGTGTTGCATCGGATATAACATAATCCCCTCGTATCCATAATGCTAATGATTCACCTATAAATGGTATGGCTCCAAAGAGTGAGATTATGACCTGTGCACCCCAGTAAGACATTTGACCCCATGGTAGTAAATAACCCATAAATGCCTCGGCCATAAGTAATACGAAGATGAACATGCCAAATAACCATAACAGTTCTCTTGGTTTTTTATATGACCCATACATTAATGCTCTTAACATATGTAAATAAATGACAATAAAAAAGAACGATGCTCCAGTTGAATGCATGTATCTTATCAACCATCCCCATTCTACATCTCTCATGATGTATTCAACAGAAGCAAAAGCTGATGCAGCATCTGGTTTATAGTTTATAGTTAAAAAAATTCCAGTAATTATTTGTAAGATGAAAACAAACAGAGCTAAGCTGCCAAAAAAATAAAAGAAATTAAAATTCTTAGGTGCATAATATTCAGATAAGTGGTTTTTTACAAATTTGGTGAGAGGTAGTCTCTCATCAATCCATGCTACAAATTTACTCATGATTTTCTATCCTCTCCAACAACAAGCTTAGTGTCACTTGCAAAATAATATGGCGGTACTTCTAAGTTATAGGGTGCTGGCATACCTTTATGCACACGTCCTGATAAATCAAATTTCGATCCGTGGCATGGGCAAAAGAAACCTCCTTTCCATTCTAGGCCTAAGTCTTTATTTTCACCTGGTTTGTAGAGAGGTGAACATCCTAAATGCGTACAAACGCCTAATAAAACTAAATATTCTGGTTTAACTGACCTAAATTTATTTTGGGCGTAATCAGGTTGGTGTTCCTGAATTGATGCTGGATCTGCGAGGTAATTAACATCCTCTTCAATCTTAGAGATCATATCTGCTGTTCTATGAACTACCCAAACAGGCTTTCCTCTCCATTCAACAATTTTAAAAGCACCTGGTTTTATTCCTGTTAAGTCAATTTCAATTGGGGCGCCAGCCATCTTAGTTTTTTCACTGGGCGACATGGTTGATAAAAATGGAATTGCAGCAAACACTGCGCCAATTCCACCCATCACTTTAGTGATGTTTGTGAGAAACTTTCTTCTGTTTGATGGTTTATTTTCTTGGTTTTCGTCCATGTCCCTGTACTATAATTCTGTGCGTAATATATCATATAATCATTCTCTAATATATACTTTTAAACATAGTAATTAAAATTATGTTTAAAGAACTTTCAAAATATGTGGTAATTGGAATCATTGCGGGTGGTATTTCATATCTTATATTCACAAAAGAATCTGTATCAATAAAGATCACTGAAACCAGTGAAAATAATCCAATAATTATTAAATCGTCATATAACGATATATATAACTATGTTAAAGATTCTGTTGTAACAATAAATACTGATCTAGGAAGAGGCTCAGGAGTAATTGTTACTAACGATGGGCATATCGTCACTAATGAACATGTTATAAAAGGTACTAAAAATATAAAAATAATTACAGCTGATAACATATCTTATCCTGCGGAAATAGTAGGGGTTGATTCTATAACTGATATAGCTCTCTTAAAGAGCAATTATTTTGGAAGAGCTCTAACATTTTCTGACTCATCAAAAGTTAAAATTGGAGATATTGTTCTGGCCATAGGAAATCCCTTTGGTGTAGGTCAAACTCTTACTCAGGGAATTATTTCGAGAACTAACAGTGGTCACATTACTGAAAATCCACTTGATGAGTTTCTTCAATCTGACGCAGCGATAAATCCTGGAAACTCTGGGGGTGCTATGGTGAACTTATCAGGAGATTTAATTGGAATTAATACGATGAATTTATCTATGGGTGGCGGAAGTGACGGTATAGGACTTGCAGTTCCATCTAATCTTGTTAGGAATATCACTGAACAAATTATAAAATATGGCAGGGTGGTAAGAGGATATGTTGGTTTATCAGCTCTAGATACTCCCGATGGTGTTTTAATTTCAAATGTACTCAAAAATGGACCTGCTGACGTATCTGGTTTAAAACCAAATGATCTTATCATTAGTATCGATGGAACGAAGATAGATAACATCAGACAAGTTGTCAAAATAGTAGCATCACTTGAAGTAGATCAGGAGATTAGTGTGGAATACAGTCGAAATAATAAGATTATAGTATCAGTAGTAAAAGTCGTTGCTATGCCAGAATCACATAGAATAATTAAAAGATAGTCATTTTCTAAGCTTAGCAGATTGGGAATGAGCGCTTAAACCCTCACAGTCCGCTAATATTGATGCAGTTTGAGAAAGCTCTTTAGAATGAGTCTTAGATATCTGCATTAAACTCGTTCGTTTCAGAAAATCATATACACCAAGGGGGGATGCATATTTTGCTGAGCCACTCGTTGGTAAAACGTGATTAGGTCCTGCGCAATAATCACCAAATACCTCAGGACTGTTTTGTCCAATGAAAATTGCACCAGCATTATGAATTTTATTTTGAAGTTTCATATTGTCGTATCCAAATATCTCTAAATGTTCTGGGGCTATACTATCTGCTAATTTTATAATCTCTGACGTATTTTTAGCTTTTATAAATAAACCCCGAGAAGTAAGTGATTTATGTATGATATTTTTTCTCGGCTGAGTTTTAATCAGTGTATCAATTTTTTCTTTTACAGAATTAATTAAAAAATTACTTGAACTAACGAGAATCGCTTGAGCAAGCTCGTCGTGCTCTGCTTGTGCAAACATATCCATAGCTATAAGTTCAGGATTAGCGTTCTGATCTGCAATGATTAGTATTTCTGAAGGTCCAGCAAAGCTATCAATTCCAACTGTTCCAAAAACTTTTTTCTTTGCGGTAGCAACATAAATGTTTCCAGGTCCAACAATTTTGTAGACAGGGTCAATAGATTTTGTACCATAGGCTAAAGCGCCTATTGCATGGGCGCCACCAAATTTATATATCATGTCTACACCACATAAATCAGCAGCCACTAAAACTAGAGGATTAAGCTTTCCATTTATTGGAGGACAGACCATAATTATATCTTTTACTCCAGCAACTTTTGCAGGGATTGCATTCATCAAAACAGTAGAGGGATAACTAGCTTTCCCACCAGGGACATATATTCCAACTCTTTCAATAGGTGTAACTTTCTCGCCTAGTTTTGAACCTCTAACATTCATGGACCAACTTCTTAATTTTTGTTGTTTTGAAAAATACTTTATATTTTTAATAGCCTTTTTCAGATTTTGTATAATTTTTTTAGGTATTAATGAGTAAGCCTCAACAATCTCTCTCTGAGTTACGATAGAGTTAGAAATTTTCTTGTATGAAGTGTTGTCGTGTTTTTTGATTAAAGACAGTAAACCTTTATCATCATTTATTTGAATATTTTTTAGTATTCTATCAACCACAAGCTCTACATCTTGATAACCTTTCTGCTTAAAAGACAAATGTTCTGATAATTTTTTATTAAAATTTTGTTGTGTTGTATTCAAGCTTTTAATTTTCATAAACTTTTTTTAATGTTTCATCTAATTCAGTAATTATTTCTTCTGTTTCGACCCATCCAATACATGAATCTGTGACACTTTTTCCATATATCAACTTATCTCTAGTATCAATTTGTTGATTTCCCTCCACAAGATTACTCTCTAACATAATTCCAATAATATTTTTCTCTCCGGATAAAAGTTGGTTCCTCACGTCAGCCACTACCTTAGACTGCATTTTATAATTTTTATTACTATTTGCGTGGCTAGCATCTATCATTATGTTTGGTTGCATTCCATTTTCTTCTAAAATTTTAGACGATTTTTTTACATCTTGAGCTGAATAATTAGCTTTGTTGTTACCTCCCCTATGTATAATGTGACAGTCGTCATTTCCAGCAGTATTAAATATAGCTGACTTCCCCTCTTTTGTGACTGATAGAAAACTATGAGAGTGCCTTGCAGCGTTCATTGCATCAATTGCAATTTGAAGACTCCCATCTGTACCATTCTTAAATCCAACAGGACATGATAATCCTGATGCTAACTCACGATGACTTTGACTCTCAGTTGTTCTTGCACCTATCGCCCCCCAACTTATCAAATCAGAGACATATTGTGGGCTGACTAAATCTAAAAATTCATGTCCACATGGGATTTCCATCTCGGAAAGATCAATTAGTAATTGCCTTGCTAGTCTTATTCCTTTGTTGATCTTAAAAGAGCCATCTAAATCAGGATCGTTAATTAAGCCCTTCCACCCAATTACTGTTCTAGGTTTTTCAAAATAAACTCTCATTATAATCAAACAATTATCTGACAAAGAGGATGATAAACGCTTTAATCGATCTGCATACTCGAGGGCTGCTTCAACATCATGGATCGAGCATGGTCCTACAACAATCATGAATTTGTTGAGAGATTTATTAAGTATATTTTTTATATCCCTTCGAGTGTTCACAATCGTAGCCAAACCTTTATCTGTTGGTGAAATTGAGTCTATAATTTCTTGAGGGCTCATAAGCTCTTGAGTATTAATAATTCTCAGGTCATCAGTCTTATTTTTCATATTCTTTTATTGTATTTAAAATTGAATTTATTCTATCTCTTTTTAATTTATAAGAAACTTTATTTGCTATTAATAATGATGAAACCTTTGCAATTATGTCACGCTCTTCAAGACCATTTTCTTTTAAAGTTTTACCAGTCTCAACAATATCTACAATAAAATCAGATAAACCTAAAGCGGGAGCCAACTCTATTGAACCATATAGTTTTAATATCGAACATTGTAATCCTATATTTTCGAAATATTTTTTTGCAATATTTGGATATTTTGTCGCAACTTTCATGTTATTAAAATATTTTGTTTTTGCTTTTCCAGCTACCACTAATTTACATTTTGAGATTGTCATATCGTGAAGTCTATAATGATTGCTCTTGTTATCCTCCATCAGTGTGTCAACGCCTACAATCCCAAGGTCAATCTTTCCAGAGTCGATATATACTGGGACATCGGTCGCTTTAATAACAATGATCTCAAGATCATCAACACTAGTAGGTATTATCAATCGACGTGAACTAAGTGGATCGAACTTACAGAAGATTTTGACTTTCTCAAGAATTTCAATAGCTTTCTCGAGAATTCTGCCTTTGGATATTGCTAATCTAATCATGGATATGCATTTTACATAGGTTTTCTTGAAATCCTAGCACCAATTAATTGAAGTTTTTCCTCTATACAGTCATAGCCTCTATCTATATGATAAACTCTGCCAATTTCAGTTACTCCATTAGCAGCAAGACCGGCTAAAATTAGGCTTGCAGAGGCCCTGAGGTCAGTTGCCATCACAGGTGCTCCTGTCAATTCAATACAGCCAGATATCTCTGCAATATTGTCATGAACTCTAATTTTCGCTCCCATTCTAATGAGTTCTTGAGCATGCATAAATCTATTTTCAAATATATTTTCTTTAACAGAACTATCACCATTTGCAATACAATTAAGTGCTGTCATTTGAGCTTGCATGTCCGTAGGAAAAAAAGGATATGCATTCGTTTCTATATTTATTGCCTTAGGTCTCTTTTTCATTTTCACTCGAACAGAATCTTTCGAAATATCAATATCAGCTCCAGATTCAATCAATTTGTCAATGACAGCCTTGCTGTGCTCAGGAACGATATTATGTACCTCAATATCACCTTTTGTGATAGCAGCTGCAACCATAAAAGTTCCAGCCTCTATTCTATCTGGTAGAGGTTTATGCCTAGTTCCTTTAAGTTTATCAACACCATCGACAACTATCTGGCTCGTACCATGTCCTCTTATGTTTGCTCCCATTTTATTGAGAAATATACATAAGTCAGATATTTCAGGCTCACAGGCACAATTATCAATCAACGTTTCCCCCTCAGCGAGTGTTGCGGCCATGATTATGTTTTCAGTACCCGTTACTGATTTTCTAGGGAAAGAAATATTAGTACCAATCAATTTATCTGCCTTCGCAGATATGTAACCATTTTCAACTATTATTGATGCGCCCATCTTTTCTAATGCATCTAGATGCATATCAACTGGTCTCATTCCTATTGCACATCCCCCGGGAAGTGAGACTTTGGCCTCTCCATATCTAGTTAATAATGGGCCTAGGACTAAAATCGATGATCTCATTGTCTTAACAAGTTCATAGGGTGCATATAGATTATGAATTGTTGATGGATCGAGGCTAATATCCATAAATTCATCCATTGTTACACTAACTCCCATTTGTGTTAAAAGTCTAGTTGTAGTAGTGACATCTTGTAAATGAGGCACATTCTCTAGCTCAACTGATCCTTCCGAGACCATTACAGAAGCACATAACATTGGCAGAACAGAATTCTTAGCTGCAGAAATTTTAACTGAACCAGATAATGGTTGTTGCCCGTCTATTAAAAGTTTATCCATTGATATTTTTTAAGTTTGTTTCGGTATTTTAAAAGTTTATACTCAATAAAGCTATGATTAATAAAATTTCCTACATATATAAGCAATATATCCTTAACTACCCTTTGCTTGTTATATTTTCGCTTGTAGGTGTTCTTGCAATGTCTATGACTAATATTAAAAATTTTAAACTAGATGCATCAGCAGATACCTTAATCTTAGAAGATGATGCTGACTTAAAAATATTTCGTAAGACTAACGAGAAATATAAATCTCATGATTTCATGATTCTTACTCTTTCTGATAGAAATAAAGACGTTTTTTCGAAAGATACATTGAACTTAATAAGTAATCTCACAAAAGAGCTTAATGAAATTGATAGCGTTGAATCTGTAACATCATTAACAAATATTCCTCTTGTTACAAGTGCTCAAAAACCACTCACAGAATTAATTAATAACATACCAAATATTTTAAGTGCAGACGTTGACAAGAACCTAGCAAAAGAAGAGATACTATCTAGTCCTATTTATAAAGACCTAGTAATTAGTTCTGATGCCAAAACTACGGCAATGCAAATAATTATAGAAAAAAATCATAAATTACTAGATGCACTAAATGAAAGAAACTCATCGTTTGAAGAATACAAAAATAATACTAGCAATAAATCTAAATATTTATCCTCAAAAGCTAATTATGAGGATTTGCTAGAAATTGAAAAACAAAATATCAATTCATTGATTGAAAAAATTAGACTAATACAAAGAAACTATTCAAATGATAGGTATGAGATTAGGTTAGGTGGTATACCTATGATTACAGACGACATGATAACTTTTATAAAAAATGATCTTATTAATTTCGGATTTGGTGTATTGATATTTATTTTTATAACTTTGATATTAATATTTAGAAAACTTATTTGGGTAATAGCGCCTATCATTAACTGTATTTATGCTGTTTTGTTTATGATTGGATTATTGGGCTTTTTGGATTGGAAGGTCACTGTAATTTCATCAAATTTTATATCACTGATGCTAATTCTTACATTATCCATGAATATTCATATTATTGTCAGGTATAGGCAAATCTATAGTGATTCTAATTTTGATAAACAAGATTCTATAATTAAAACTACACAAAAGATGATATGGCCTTGCCTTTATACGGCTCTGACAACGATCGTAGCATTTGCATCCCTTGTTTTTAGTGATATAAAACCAGTAATAGATTTTGGGTATATGATGGTTATAGGTTTAACAACCCTATTTATAACCTCTTTTACGCTTCTTCCCAGTCTGATACTAATTTTTTCTAATAAGAAAAATTCAATGATCAGTAAAGATAACTCCCGATCATTCATTACAGACCTACTTGCTAGAATTACTCTGAGCTTTGGTAAATATGTTTATATTATAACTGTATTGTTGACTATGATTACAATCTATGGGTTGACTAACCTAAAAGTTGAAAATAGCTTTATTAACTACTTTAGATCAGATACCGAGATTCATAAAGGCATGAAACTTATAGACAATGAGCTTGGTGGTACAACACCAATGGACATCATCATCAAATTTAATGATCAGGAGAACGAAGTTGACGATGAGTTTGATGACTTGCTAGGAGGTGAAACTGAATCAGAAGAATCTGACTGGTTCACAACCGAAAAAATAAATAAAATTAAATATGTGCATGATTATTTAGACAATAACGAATTCATTGGTAAAGTTTTATCTCTTGCATCATCAATTCGTGTTGCAGAAATAGTTAATGACAACAAAGAACTTAACAGTCTAGAAATGTCATTACTATACAAACAACTTCCATCAGAAGTCAAAGACATTGCTGTTAATCCATATCTATCAATTGATAACAATGAGGCTAGAATAAATATAAGAGTCTTAGATTCTAATCCGAACCTAAGGCGCGCTGAGCTTATCGAAAAAATTCAAACTGATTTAAATAATGATCAATATCTCAAATCTGAGACCATTACTATTACAGGTATATTACTTTTATATAATAATATGCTTCAGAGTTTATTTGACTCTCAGATTAAATCTCTAGGCTTTGTAATGTTAATAATAGCAATGATGTTTTTGATACTTTTCAAATCTATTAGACTTATGATTATTGGTATTGTACCAAATCTGCTATCAGCACTTCTCGTGCTTGGAATAATGGGTATAATCAATCTTCCTCTAGACATGATGACTATAACCATAGCTGCAATTACAGTTGGCATAGCCGTAGATAATAGTATTCATTACATATATCGTTTCAAGGAGGAATATAAAATATATCAAAATTATGAAGAGACGATTAAAGTCTGTCACTCCACTATTGGAAGAGCTATATTCTTTACTGGTGTAACAGTCATATTTGGTTTCTCAATTTTGATATTGTCAAACTTTATTCCGACAATTATTTTTGGCACATTGACTGGATTTGCAATGTTTGTGGCTTTGGTGGCTGTTTTAACTTTACTGCCTAGATTACTAATTACAATGAGACCGCTATAGTAACTCTAATTCCTCAATGAAGTTATAAGAGAATCAATGCCCTTCTCTTTAACATGCTCTCTAAAATCAGCTCTGTAGTTTTTCATTAAACTTATTCCATCAAAAATTATGTCATAGACTTTCCAGCTATTAGACTTTTTGATGAGTCTATAATCCACAGCAATATCTCCGCCAGGTATTAAATATTTAGATTTGACATATGCCAGGTTTTTCTTTGGGCCAGGATCATATGGAAGAAAGACGACTTTCTCGCCATCAAAAGCGGTTATAGATTTCATATAAGTGCTTGTCATTCTATATTTAAATGATTCAACAAAATTATTTTTCTGGCTTTCAGATAGTGTAGTCCAAATCTTTTTACCTAGAATAATTTTAGACATTAGCTCAATATCTAATTTTGGCATCACTTGGGAATTCATCTTGCTTCTGAGAAAATCTTCATCAGTTTCAAATTTATCCTTATACTTTGATACTAGTTCTGAAATTTCTTCAACAGAATCTTTAAGGAAACCATCTGGAGTATCAGATGAAAGTGCTGAATTCGACGCCATTAGAAACACTAGTAAGAGTGATATTTTTTTAATCATGGACATTATTTTAGTATATAATCTAGAAATATGTTACAGATTAAACAAAATAAATTCTCGCAATTCTTCTATATTTTATCAACATTTTTAGTTGTATGCACTTTAGCACTTAACTCTATAAAGGTCTCTGCATCTGATGATGATCCGTTGGAACCTATGAACAGAGTAATATTTAATTTCAATGAGGTAGTTGATGATAATATTTTGGAGCCTATTGCAAAGGGGTACCGATATGTTACCCCAGATCCTGTTGAGAATAGTGTAACCAACTTTTTTAATAATCTCGGTGAAATTAACACCATTGTTAATAGCGCGTTACAAATGAAACTTGATAAAACTGTCTCCTCGTCTAGTAGATTAGTTATCAACTCAACAGTTGGAGTATTGGGATTATTTGATGTTGCTTCTAGTCTTGGTATACCACGCCACAAAGAGGATTTTGGTCAGACCTTGGGATTTTATGGAATTCCATCAGGGCCCTACCTTGTTTTACCATTTTTTGGTCCAAGTTCTTTTCGTGATGCTCCCGGATTCTACGCAGATGTAATGATAGAGAAAAATATATCCCCTGTATATACTGAAACTCACCACGAAGAAAGGCAGGTTATCCAAGCAACAAATGTAATTGATACACGTGCTAACTTGCTTAAAGCTACCAAAATATTAGATACGGCTGCGAAAGATAAATACATCTTCCTAAGAGAATCATATCTTCAAAGAAGAGCAAAAATGATCACAGATGGGAAAGACGTACAAGATTTTGAAATTGATGTTCTTGAAATCAACTACTAAATACTATCACGTAAATTTTATCCATGATACTAGATGCTATATTAATACTAGCCACGGGGCTGATACTATTACTGTTAGGCTCTTCATTTCTAGTAAATTCAACTGAGAGTTTTTCTTCGAAATATTCTATTTCAGGTTTTGTTGCAAGTTTTTTTCTTATTGGGGTATCTACTTCTGCACCAGAGATTTTTATTTCTATTGAATCAGCTCTTAAAAATGAAACAATATTGGCAATTGGAAATGCAGTTGGCTCTAACATATCAAATATCGCATTAGTATTTGCTGTATCAATATTTTTTATGAATACAGAAAATAAATTTATGGATCATCCAGCAAGGGCTATAATAGGTATGTGGTTTTTAACATTAAGTGCCATACTTATCATAATTATTGATAGTTTCTTTAGTATATTTGATGCCATGATACTAATCATTCTCTTTTTTGTAATGCTATTTTTCATGAAATACTCAACAGAATCAGCTGAAGAAACAAATCAAAATAAATCTAATAAATCAAGTATGTTTAGTATACTTTTATATTCAGTGACTGGACTTGTGATGTTAACATTTGGTTCAAATTTCTTTATAAGTGGAGCAACAGAAATTGCAATTTTATTCGGAGTAAGTACATATGTTATTGGTCTTACTTTGACAGCACTTGGAACAAGTCTGCCTGAGTTATCCGCAAGTATTCAGTCAGCGAGAAAAGGAAGAGGAGATTTCATAGTTGGAAATATTATTGGCTCCAATATCTTTAATATTGCAATAGCAATGAGTGTTGCTGGTCTAATACAACCCACTATGGTTATCGAAAATGAGTTTATCAGAGATACATGCATGCTTATTTTCAGTATGGTGATTTTTTACTTTATAATTAAATCACATAAAAACTCAATAAAAATTGTATACTCTGGTCTATTAGTAATATCATACGTTGTATATCTAAGTTATATACTTAATTAAAAATATGAATAAAAAATCAAATAGTCAATTTGCTAAAGAAGTAATAAACAAAGAAATATCTGCTCTAAAAAGAACTGTTAGGTTAATTGATAATAATTTTGGGGATGCTTGCAACATAATTATAAATAACAAAGGAAAAGTGATTACCCTAGGTTTGGGGAAATCAAGCTTTATTGCAATGAAGATGGCTGCAACGCTAAGTAGTACAGGGACTGCCGCACTGTTTCTTCATCCGGTTGATGCTCTTCATGGCGATGTTGGCGTTATCAAAAAAAATGATGTTGTGATAATTTATTCTAATTCTGGTGAGACCAAAGAAATATTAAAGCTTCTTCCTCTATTAAAAATCTTGAAGTGCTCAGTAATATCAATTACCGGTAATACTAAATCTTCTCTTGCAAAGTATAGTAAAGTTTCTCTAGATGCATCAGTAACAAGAGAGGCATGCCCAAATAATTTAGCGCCAACATCCAGCATTATAAGTGCTCTTGCGTTATCAGATGCACTAGCACTTTCTGTGTCCTCTTATAACAATTTTACTATCAAAGATTTTGCAAAAACACATCCAGAAGGTTCAATTGGTAAGCGATTAATGTCAACTGCCTCTGATATTATGATTAAGAAGAATATTCCCTTGTTACATGCTAAAGATAGTTTCTCAAATCTATTAAATATAACAACTAAATCAAACCTTGGATTAGCAATAATCATAAATAATAAAAAGAGGATAATTGGAGTAATATCAGATGGTGACATTAAACGAATAATGAGAAAAAGATCAAATCCCGAAAATATAAAGTTAGATGAAGTCATGACAAAAAAACCATGTATTGTTAGTCCGATGATTTTAACAGTAGAAGCCCTAGAAATAATGGAGGTTAAAAATATCAATGCGGTACCGGTTGTTGATAAAAATCGAGTTTTAGGAATTCTTACACTTAAAGATATTATTAAATCTATCAAATAAAATGATAAGTAATACAAAATATGGAATCATCGATCAATCTAATTATAATGATGAGCTCATACATAAAGCCAAGAAAATTAAACTTCTTGCATTTGATGTTGATGGTGTATTAACTGATGGTGGTATTTACATCGATCAAGATGGAAATGAATTGAAAAGATTTTATGCTCAGGATGGTCATGGAATAAAAATAATCCAAACCATAGGAATAAAAACTATGATAATTTCTGGTAGGGTATCTAAAGCCGTTGATAATCGTGCATCAGAGTTAGACATTGAATTCACAGTTCAAGGTAGTAGAGATAAGCTCAAATCATATAATGATCAAAAAACTGGGATCTCTCTTGAGGAGGTTTGTTATGTCGGTGATGATACTGTTGATATAAAGCTTCTGAAAAATGTAGGTATGTCTGTGATAGTGCCTAATTCAAATCCTATTCTAAATGATCATGATTTTGATTGCATGACACAGAGGATTGGTGGTAGTGGAGCAATAAGAGATGTTTGTGATCTTATCTACTTTGCAAAAACGTTAAATGAAAAACTTTAGACTAAGCATTTACATATTGTTCTCATCGGCTCTTGTTAATTCTTTATTAATGGCGGATGAACAGTCTTCTCAAAGAGATTTAAAGAATAAAATATATAATTTTTCATCAAAAAATATCGATGAAAATATGCTAACTAAATGGAAATTGACTGGGTTGTTTCTAGAAAAATATGATGATAACTACACTTTCATAAAAAACCCTAAATTAAAAGTTTTTGATTCTAACCTTGTAACTAATATCAGTTCAGAAATAGCTATTGACCCCACTGGAGAAATGAATGAAGTGTATCTGAAGAGTAATGTATTCATAAACAGACATGATGTGAAAAATACTGATATTGTAAAGTTATACACCTCATATGCGATATTTTATCTACCGGAGGATCTTGTAGAGACTGATCGTGATGTTACGATAATTACTTCTGATTCAACAACGACAGGGAATGGATTATCTGCGAATCTCAGAGAGGGTCTCATAACGATACTAAGTAATGCAGAGAGAACAATTAAGGAAGGTGACCAATTACAAACAATAAAAGGAAATCAAATGATATATAATACAAAAACAGGTGAATGGACTGTAAAAAACAAATCTGCGGATAATTTGAAAAAAAGTATAGGAAACAAAGTAACTACAACATTCAGCTTAGAATAAGATGTCAACATTAAAATCAACTGGCTTAAGAAAATCATTTGATGAGAAAATCATAGTACATGATATTTCATTACAATTAAGCTCAGGTGAAATAGTTGGTCTACTAGGGCCAAATGGTGCGGGTAAGACCACTACATTCTATATGATAGTTGATTTAATTAAATCTGATAAAGGAAGAATTCACATTGATGATAAAGATATAACCACAGAACCGATACATAAAAGATTTGAACATGGAATAAGTTACTTGCCACAAGAACCCTCAATATTTAGAGATATGACAGCTGTAGATAATATTAATGCTGTTCTTGAGATTGATAATAGTCTCAATAAGAGTCAACGGGCAGAAATCCTTGATAGCTTAATCCATAAATTTGACTTAGAGAAGTTTCTTGATACAAAAGGAGTGCAGCTTTCTGGAGGTGAACGAAGAAGAGTCGAAATTGCACGAGCATTAGCTCTCAAACCAAAATTTCTTCTACTTGATGAACCCTTTGCTGGAATTGACCCTATCTCAGTAATAGATATTCAAAAGATTATTAAAGTACTCTCCAAAGAGAGTATTGGCATATTAATTACTGATCATAATGTCAGAGAAACTCTAAAGATATGTGATAAATCTTATGTTATTAACTCAGGAAAAGTACTAGCATCAGGAAAGCCTAGAGAGCTTGTTAAAGATGAAATCGTAAAGAAAGTATACCTAGGGGAATCCTTCAAGCTATGAATAAACTTAAACAAACAACAACGTTATCCCAAAGAAAAGTTTTATCACAACAAACTAGACAAGCAATTAAACTTCTACAGCTAAATAATTATGATCTTGAAAAAGAAATTGATAACCTGATCTTAGAGAATCCTCTACTTGAAAAGGATGAGGAAGTCGAATCAAATTATGACTATGGCATTTCAGGAAATACCAAAATTAATGATCCAGATGAGATTCTAAAGTATCATAAAAAAACAGATAATCTGCAAGAATCGCTGAATAGACAACTTGAATTAACCTCATTGTCAAGTGATGAAAAAATTATTGGATCTATAATAATTGATTGTGTTAATGATAATGGATACTTAACAGAAGATTTAAAAGATATTTTCATACAAGCAAATAGAATAATTGAGGTTTCATTTCAGGATATATTTTATGTATTGCACACTATTCAAAGATTTGAGCCAATAGGTACCTGTGCTACGGACCTGTGTGATTCATTATCTATACAGTTAGATAGCAAATATAGAGACTCTGATCATTATGATAAAGCAGTTGAAATAATCCATTATTTGAGCAAAATTGACACTTCACAAACCTCAAAGTTTGATAATATCTTCGCTGAGTTATATAAAGAAAAAAATTTTAATCAAAAATCTCTCGACCTTGTAAGAAAGCTCAATCCTAAGCCTGGATTAGAAATTTCAAGGAAATTAGACTCACTTCATATATCTCCTGAAGTTATTATTTATAATAGAGAAGGAAAATGGATTACTGAGCTTACAAAAAATAGGTCATCATTAAAATTAAATGCTGATTATGTTTCTTTAATGAGAGAGAGTAAAATAAAAACTGACACAGATTATCTTCGTAAAAATTATAATGAGGCAAAATTTATTATCAAATCCATAAAAAATAGGAGTTTGACGATTCTTAATGTATGCAAAGAGATATTTTCTAAACAAGTAGATTTTCTTAATTATGGAGATATTGGAATGAAACCCATGACCTTGAAAGATATCGCAGAAAAATTAGGAATTCATGAATCTACGGTCTCAAGAGCTACAAATAATAAATTTATTCAGACACCTCGTGGAGTTTATGAATTAAAATATTTTTTCACATCTGAACTTAATACTGATTCTGGAAAAATGATCTCATCTAAGGTAATAATGAAAATGATTGAAAAATTTGTTGAAAATGAAAACCCGATGAAACCTTTAAGTGATAATCAAATTTCTGAAAACTTTACTGGTAAAGGCATCTCTATAGCTAGAAGGACCGTAACAAAGTATAGAGAGAAATTAAATATTCCTAGTTCTACCGAAAGAAAGAAAAATACTCATGATTAAAATAAAATTAGATGACTCTCATATATTAGTAAATATAAATTGTAAGACAAAAAAAAGTATTCTTGAAAAAACTTCAGAACTCTTAAGTGGACCCTCTGGGATAGATAGTACTGATATATTCGATAAGCTCTATGAGCGTGAGAAGTTAGGATCTACATCAGTTGGTAAAGGGGTAGCTATTCCGCATGCAAGAATTAAAAATATTGATTATCCATTTTTATCAATCATGATATTAGACGAAGCAGTTGAATTTGATAACATAGATAATCTTGATGTGGATATTGTTGTTTCTATAATTGTTCCTGAAAAAAATTATAGTGATCATTTAGATCTTCTTGCAAACTTAAGTAGTAAGCTTGATGATCCAGTAGTTAGAAAAGAGCTCAGAAAAGCAAGAAATAATAGTCAAATTATACAATGTCTTCAATCAGATAATCTAGAATTTATATAGAATGAGAGTAGGAATATTAATAATTACACACAGTGATATAGGTAAACAACTCCTATTAACTGCCACTTCAGTTTTTGGCAAAAATCCTCTTCAAGTAGAACTATTATCTGTGGATAATTATGATCAACCAAATGATGTCAAAGATCTTGCAGAAAAATATGTAAAATTCTTGGATAATGGTGCAGGGGTGCTTGTGTTGACTGATATCGTTGGGACAACACCATCTAATATTGCATCTTCAATAAATCACAACAATATAAAAATAGTCGCAGGTATAAATCTGTCTATGATTTTAAATGTTTTCAACTACCCTGATGATTCTCTCGAACAGCTATCTAAGAAAGCGATAGAGGGCGGTATGGAGGGTGTTTCAGCGATATAGATGATTGTCAAAAAGCTTAAAATACTCAATAAATTAGGGCTTCATGCAAGAGCTGCTGCTAAAGTTGTTTCAGCTGCAAATGAATTTAAATCCGATATAGTATTAGTTAAAGATGGTAAGAATGCCGATGCAAGAAGTATAATGAAGTTACTTATGTTGTCTGCCTCACAAGGTACCTATATTAACATTCAAATTGATGGAGTTGATCAAGAAGCTGCAATGAAATCAATGGTAACTCTATTTGATAACAAATTTGATGAAAAAATATGAGTATTATTCTCACAGGTGATGGTGTTTCTCAGGGTATACGTATTGGTAAAGCAATTGTTGTAAATAAGGATAACATTGATTTTGTTCCATCGTTTATAACTAAGTCTCAAATAACTAACGAGTCAAAAAAGTTTACCAAGGCTCTTGATAAACTAAAAAAGGAATATCAAAAATCTACAGATAAAATAAAAAATAATAGAGCTATTATTAAATTAATGAACATGCAATTAAGTTTTGTTGAGGATGATTCATTTAGAAAGAGTGTTTTAAGTAAGATTAGTCATGATCTTTATACAGCAAGTTGGTCGATCTCATCTGAATATCACAATATAAAAAAATCTTTTGATGACATAGAGGATAAATATATTAAAGAGAGATTAATCGATATTAAACAGATGATAATAAGTCTTCTTGAACTAATGCATTCTAGAAAAGAATTAAATTCATTCAATAATGAGAATATTAAAAATAAAATTATTATAACAGATGAAATTACACCTAAAGATGTAATTGATATTTATCATAATAAAGGTTTAGGAATTATCTCATCCCATGGGAGTCGATCATCTCATAGTGCAATATTAAGTAAAAGCTTGTCTTTACCTATGATAGCAAAAGTAGAATCCTCAATTGAGATAATTAAAGATGGTGATCAACTCATAATGGATCCTGAAAATCAGATTATCATCATTAATCCTGGTCAAATAGAATTGAAGTTTTTTAAAAGTATTGAGTCAAAAAAAAATACTTTGATAAAAAGCTATAAAGAGAAATCATATAAAAAAGCAATTACAAAAGATCGTAAAAAAATAGATGTGTTGTGTAATTTAGAATTATCTGAGGAGGTAAAACTGTTAAATATGGATTCTGACGGTATTGGGTTATTTAGAACAGAATACTTGTATATGAATCGAGATGATTTACCAACTGAACATGAACAAGTCCAAGCATATAAAAAAGTTTTTAAGAAATTAGATGGTAAGCCTGTGACTCTTAGAACACTAGATATTGGATCAGATAAAGAAGTTTCAGAGAATATTAAAGTAGGTCAAATAGCAAAGAATCCAGCATTGGGGTTGAGAGGCATCCGCTATAGCCTTAACGAAAAAAATATTTTTAAAGTACAAATCAAAGCTATGTTAAGAGCGAATCAAGATGGGAATTTAAGAATTCTGATACCCATGATTACAACTCTAGACGAAATTGTTAAAGCTAAAAAGCTAATTGAAGATGCGAAGGGTGAATTAGAGAGAGAGAAGAAGACATATAATGATAAATATCAGATTGGTATCATGATTGAGGTACCTGCTAGCGCTATACAAGCAAATATACTATGCAAATATGTAGATTTTATGTCGATAGGTACTAACGATCTTGTTCAATATATTCTTGCTATTGATAGAATTGATGATGAAGTAACAAGTTTATATGATCCTACTAATCCAGCAGTGTTATATTTAATAAAACAAGTAATTGAAGTGTGTAATAAATCTAAAACTAATATAACTGTTTGTGGCGAAATGGCTGGAGAAAAATTATACACAAAACTTCTCTTGGGACTTGGTCTAACATCATTTAGTATGCATCCCCAAGCTATACCTGAAATCAAAAACATTATTACTCAAACTGACATAACTAAAATTAAACCGAAAGTAAACGCTATACTTAAGTGTAATGACTTTGACCTGAGATCTCAGTTAATTGAATCTCTCTAGTCAATGTTTGATGACAGCAAGAAATCAATCAGAGCCATAGAGCTGTATAGTCTGTTATGTGCCTGTTGCCAAACTGCACTATGACTTGAATCCAAAATTGTGTCATCTATCTCTTCTCCTCTATGTGCAGGCAAACAATGAAGAAAGATTGAATCTTTTTTCGCTTTTGACATTAAATTCATATTGACTTGGAAACTTTTAAATACTTTTTTTCTCTCATCAGTCTCTTGCTCATCTCCCATGCTAGCCCAAACGTCAGTTGTAACAACATCTGCATCATTTACAGCAGACCCAGGTATCTCACAGAGTTCAACATTTTCTCCAAATTTATTGAGAGTGTACTCATCTGGTTCATAACCATTTGGGACAGATATTTTAAGTTTAAAACCAAGTAATTTAGATGCATTGATATACGAATTGCACATGTTATTACCATCTCCTATCCATGCGATAGTCAAATTTTTAAATTCATCTCCCTTTATTTCGGTAATTGTCTGCATATCTGCAAGTAGCTGACAAGGATGAAATAAATTACATAAACCGTTAATAACTGGTATAGATGAATTCTCAGCTAATTTTTTAATCTCATCATGCGAGCTTGTTCTCATCATAACTAAATCAACCATTCCTGATAATACTCTGGCTGTATCGCTGATGTCTTCACCTCTTTTTAATTGTGTGGAATCTTCATTTAAGAAAATTGCATGACCTCCTAATTTATGCATTGCTGTCTCAAATGATACTCTTGTCCTTGTTGAGTTTTTCTTAAAAATCATTGCAAGTGTTTTATTAGGGTATGATCTAGGGATGGAATCAATTTTATCAAGTTTTTTATACTCAATAGCCTTATGGATAATTCTTATGAATTCTTGAGTATTTATATCTATAAGTGATCTAAAGTGTCTATTATTCATAGTTCTCTCTTATGAGCTCCTCCAGTATATCAACAATCTTAATGACATGTTCCTCTTTACATATTAAAGGAGGTAATAATCTTATAGTTTTGTCTTTTGTAACATTTATAACTAAACCTTTGTCTAGTGCTTTGTTTACAAGATCTATGCAGGCATGATTGAGCTCTATACCTATCATAAAACCACAGGTCCTTATCTCATAAACAGATTTGAGTACTCTAATCTTTTGATCCAAGTATTCATGCATAATTTTAGAAATAGTAGATACATGTTGGCATAATCTCATATCTCTCATTATGTCCAAAACTTTTAAGCCAACTGATGTTGATAAAAAATTACCACCGAAAGTCGAGCCATGCATACCAGCTTTAAGAACATGTGCAGCAGATCCTCTTGCGAGACATGATCCAATTGGAACGCCATTGCCTAATGCTTTAGCAACCATAATTACATCAGGAAGAATATTACTGTGTTGATAGCTAAACCATTTACCTGTCCTACAAAAACCTGACTGGACTTCATCTATCATAAGAAGAATATTTTGTTCGTCACAAATTTTTCTCAGTTCTTGTAAATATAATTTATCACAAGCTACTATTCCGCCTTCTCCTTGAACAGGCTCTAATAATATCGCAGAAATATCTGAATTCTCTTTGATTGCTTTTTTTGTATCTTCAATGTCATTAAATTTAACTCTTATAATGCCATCTAATATAGGGCCAAATGCTTCATGTGAGAGAGTATTAGCGGTAGCACTCATTGCTCCCATAGTCCTTCCATGAAAACTATTAGTCATGACTATAATTTTAGGATCTTTGTATTTCTTATCATGACCAAATTTTCTTGCAATTTTTATTGCAGCCTCAACAGCCTCTGCACCTGAATTACAAAAGAATGCATTTTCCATTCCAGTTAGTTGACATAATCTTTTTGCAAGCTTTTCTTGGCTTTCAATATTAAATGCATTTGATGTATGGATTAATTTTTCAGACTGCTCTTTAATTGTCTCGGCGATAAGTGGATGAGAGTGTCCTAAGCTTGTAACTGCTAGTCCACACAGTGCATCCAAATACCTTTTGCCATCGGAGTCATACAAATATACATCATCACCTCTAACGAAGGTTACAGGTTTTCTATTGTAAGTTGGCATAATTTTACTTGTCATATCTCTAATTCTCGCATGAAAGAACACATTCTATCTTAAATTATCAAGAATGCTAGAATTTAGATATAGTCTCATAAGTATCAATTAAATGTGTATTTTTGGTGCAAAATCCCCTAAAATAATCATGTTAACGTTAAATATAGGGGAAAACATGAAAAAACTATTAAGTGCGCTCGCACTAGTTGCAATGTCTTCATTTGTATACGCTGGCGGTAATGCGATGTCTGATGGTAACAATATGTCATCAGCAAAAGCATCGTCTGGTGTCCATTTCTACGGAAGAATGTACATTGGATATGACAGTACAACTGGTGACACAGCTCGACTAGATGACGGGGGCAACAAAAGTAGACTAGGTCTGAAAATTAGATCTGGAAATATTGTTGGTAATCTAGAATACAAATTTGATATCGGTGATGGCACCAGTGGGGCAGGAAGTAACTGTGGAAATGCGTCAGCAAATGGATGTCAAACATTTGATTTGCATGTAGGTAATCTTGGTTTTATGACACCGCTTGGCTATGTAGGAGCCGGCACCTTCGAGGCACCATATAAAACAATGGGGCAATTTGATTCAAATATGGATACAGCACTTGCGCTAAACGCTCATGGAGGATTTAGTCAAGGACAAGGTGGTATAGCTGGTAACTTTGAAGGAGCGCTTGCTTATCATGCAATGGTTGGTCCAATTGAACTTGGCTATATGTACGCAGCAACAGATAATACTGCAAATGATGTCACAAACACTGATAGAGGTGATTATTCTCTAGGTGTTACCATTAAAGATATGCTAATAGGTGGTCTTACTCTAGGCTATGCACGATATCACGATGATGAAAATTCTGGAGCAGAAGGTTCAAATAATGATAAATTCTTCGCATCTTACAAAGTAATGCCAAACATGGGGGTATTTGTGTCATTGGAGGATATTGCTGTAGTAAACACTTTCACTAGCGCAAGCGACGTCGATGGAAAGATAAATACTTATGGTATCCACTACTCAATGGGAATGGCGGATATACAGTTAGTTTCTGCTGAAGGTGATTCAGAAGGTGCTGCTAACACAGATTATCAAACACGTAGTATTTCTGCGAAGATAAATCTTAGCAAACACTCTGATATTACATTGGGTTATACAAAGCAAGATTTTGATTTAGATGGAGCTGATTTCAGTACTGCTGGTATAGGCCTTACACATAAATTCTAAAATATAATTAGAACTTTATAATAACCTAACCTGAATTAGTCAGGTTAGGTTTTTTTATTCAAGTATTAAACTATAAATGTAATTAAAGAAGCTAGAGAAACTAGTCCTGGATGATGAGCTCCACCCATAAATAAAAGCATGGGAATACTAAGAACGGTATTTGTTCTTGATGCAAGTAAAGCAGTTTTTTTGGCTTGCGCAATCTCATCTGCCGTAGCCTCAACCATACCAAGAACTTTCTGTTGATTTGGCCAAATAAGGACCCATACATTAAATAACATAATTGTTCCTAGCCATGCTCCAGCACCAATGACGGAACTATATCCTCCAGCAAAAGTGAATGCATCTATAAACTGGCCATGATGACCAAGATATGCTGCTCCTGTAAGCCATGTAACAACAGCACCCCACCTAAACCATAATAATGCCAGTGGAGCTACATACTTTCCAATAGCTGCAGGTCCTGGCTCTTTTTCTGCTGTAGCCTTTGCCATAGCAGGGACTTGAACGAAATTAAAATAATAAAGAAGTCCTATCCAAGTCACACCTGATAGATAATGTAACCATCTAATGTAGCCCTCGGCTTCAATTGGGATGTTCCCATCAGTTAAAATCATTATGAATACAATCGCTAGTACAAAACCAGAAATTATAGTACCTTTTATTGATAATAAAGGATTCATGTATACCTCATTTGTTGATTGAAATTATGTTTAATGATAAATGAAGATGGAAATTTAATCTATAGGGGATATAAATAAAAAAGTGTGTGGAATTTGTGGAGAATTTAAATTTAATAACGAGGGCTTTGTTCAGAAGAAACTTGATAATTTAATGAATTCTATCTCTAAAAGGGGTAAAGATTCAAGCGGGAAGTATTTAGATAATAATGTCTTTCTTGGGCATCATAGGCTCGCAATAATAGATACGAGTGAAAAATCAAATCAACCTATGAAAATAGAAAATTATGTAATAGTTTTCAATGGTGTAATATTCAATTACCCTACTTTAAAAAAGAATTTAATTAAGAAAGGTCATAGTTTCAAATCAAAGGGTGATACAGAAGTAATAATTAGAGCGTATATCGAGTATGGAGAAAAATGTGTTGATCACTTTGACGGCGTATTTGCTTTCTGTATTTATGATTCTAAACGAAATACAATTTTTCTTGCCAGAGATAGAATTGGGATCAAGCCTCTTTACTATTTAAATGAAAATAATGAATTTTATTTTTCTTCACATATAAAAGGAATTATAAAAAATATGAATTCTCCACAGATTAATCCTGTTGCTCTTAATTATCAGTTTACACTTCACTCAGTAGTACCTGCTCCACACACAATAATTGATAATGTTAAAAAATTAGAACCAGGTTATACACTTACAATATCAAGATCAGGAGACATGAGAAAACGAAAATATTTCGATATAAACGAAATAGAAATAAAAGAATATAGTAACGATGAAATAAAAGATAATGTAATAACTCTTCTTACATCAGCAATTGAAAAAAGAATAAATATTGCAGATGTTCCTGTTGGTATACTATTGTCTGGAGGATTAGATTCTAGTCTTATTACTGCAATATCGAAAAATTACAAGGATGACTTGAATACATATTCCATTGGTTTTAATTCAATTAATGAAGAGCAAGGAAATGAATTTTACTATTCTGATATGGTTGCAAGAGACTACAAGACAAGACATTACAAATATAATATTTCTAATTCAGATTTACTAAATAGTTTAGATGAAGTAATACTCAATATGAGTGAGCCAATGTTTAGCCAAGATTCGTCAGCATTTTATCTTCTAGCAAAAAAGGTTTCTGAATCTTCAAAGGTAGTTATGAGTGGTCAAGGAGCTGATGAAGTATTTGGTGGTTATTTCTGGTATAAAAAAATAATGGAAGAAAAAAAGCTTAACGATATTGATACATTAACTAAATATTATTTTGATCGCACTTTTGATAATTATTCTTGCTCTATAAATAAAAAATATGTAACAGAGAATTTTGTTACAAAAGATATAAAATCTAAACTTAATGAAATGGATTCAAGCTTAAGCACTCTTGATAAAGTTTTTCGCCTAGAGCTATCAACATTCATAATAGATGATCCTGTAAAAAGAGTAGATAATATGACTATGTCACACTCTTTAGAGGCAAGGGTGCCATTTTTGGATATTGATCTTATTAAGTTTATGCTTACAGTGAAAAGTGATAAAAAGATTAGGATGGATGAAAAGTTTTTTCTAAAGGAGGTTTCAAAAAAATTCTTAAAAAATGATATTATAAATAGAAAAAAGTTTTACTTTCCAGTTCCTCCATTAAAAATAATTAAAGGTAAGTTTTATAATTACTGTAAGAATATTTTACTCTCGGAATCTTCTATCAGTCGTAGTTTATTCGAGAGAGAGTATATTAATAAATTACTCGAGGAGCCTAACAGTAATTTTACAAATCTCAACGGAAATGAGCTATGGCACTTCACTCTTCTAGAAAGATGGTTACAACTTAATATTGAACACTAGTCATACAAGTTATATACTCTAACACATCAAAGGAGAACATATGTCTGCACTAGATAGAATAAAAAAACAAGTTGAAGAAAGTCCAGTAATTCTATATATGAAAGGAACACCTCAGATGCCTATGTGTGGTTTTTCAGCAAGGACTGTAGAAGCATTGAAAAGCTGCGGAAAAGAGTTTGCTTATGTAAATGTAATTCTTGATTCAGAGATAATGCAAGAACTTCCGAATTTTGCTGATTGGCCAACCTTCCCACAATTATTTATCAAGGGGGAGTTGATTGGTGGATGCGATATTACATTGGATCTGCATCAATCTGGTGAACTTCAAAAAATGATTGATGAAGCAGTTAGCTAACTAGCTGGACTGTTGATTGCATGTATTATGCCCCAGTAGTCGAATAGATTTACTTTAGAGATAGACTGCACATTAAGTTTTGCATAAGCGTTAAATTCAGAGAATGGAAAATATGGTCTCCAGCCAAGATATTTGCTAACAGGCATTAAACCTTTCTCTAGAATTTTTAGAAATTTACTATCTGTATCAAAGCTAAAATGATTGACTAAATAAATATCACCATTTGGCTTACAAACACGCTTCATCTCATTGATTAGTAGGTCAGGATTTTGTGTGACAGAAACTACGTACATGCCTACTACTTTGTCGAAAGAGTTATCTTCGAACTTAAGTTGTTCTCCATTCATCATAAGAACATTTTTATTTTTCAGATTATTTTTTTGTATGTTGACTCTTGCTTTTTCAAGCATATCTGGTGATATATCTATACCTGTAACATGTGTTTCAGTTGGATAATATTTATATGAGGTTCCTGTACCTATACCTATTTCAAGTACTTTATCTGCAGAAGTACACTCCATCATACTCACTAGTTTTTTTTGTCCAGGTCGGAAAACTTGACCAAATGTAACATCATAAAAACCTGAGACTCGTTTATATGATTTTATTATAGACTTGTCATCCAATATGATATCCTAACTATTAAATAATTAGACTTTATTGTAACA
>MDTA01003797.1_pt1 | contig 40793 bp, 35 predicted proteins | sample 811151 | NCBI WGS metagenome assembly MDTA01 (sample SAMN05326648, study PRJNA326480) | marine metagenome | isolation source: seawater | place: Indian Ocean: South | collected 2010
GACAACGATGCAAAGATTGAATTTCTATGCGTTGATGGTTATTATGCTTCAACAATAAAGGGGCATTATTTCATCAGCTTCCCAAGACCTGCTGTTAACATAAAGGAATATCGAACAATTCTTGTTGAGCTTGCAAAAATTTATAAAGAATATGAATAGAATTTTGACTATGCGTAGAATTTTTCAGATTCTTTTTATCTTTCTTATAATTTCTAAAACGCAGGCAAATACTAGAATGATTTCAGGGGTGGTTAAAAATTTCCATACTGACATACCAATTGTGGGAGCTAATATTTACAATAAAGCATTGAACTTGGGTACAACATCAGATGCAAATGGTAATTTTTTCTTTGAGAGACCAATTGAAAAAGAATTTAAAATTATAATAAGTCATATTGCCTATGAAGACCTTGAAATAAAAGTAACTGATGAAATAAATATTTTGGTACTCATGCGTGATATTTTCCTTCAATTCAATGATATTGTTGTGACAGGAACAAAATGTGAATACGCACTTTCAGATTCTCCCATTATTTCTGAAGTGATAAATAATCAACAAATCGAAAGATCTGGCGCTATGAATTTGAGTGAATTACTTCAAAGTAATCTGGGAATGTCAATGAATTACGATACGCATGGCCCACTTGATTATAATATTCATGGGCTTGGATCTAAGTACATTCTAATTTTGAGAGACGGGGCTCCAATAGCAGGAAAATTTCAAGATAAAGTTGACCTTAATCAGATATTACTTTCGCGTGTCGACAGAATAGAAATTGTAAAAGGTCCTGGATCTGCGATCTATGGTTCGGATGCTATGGGTGGAGTTATAAATATCATTACTAGTAAGGAATTCAAACATAATAATTACTCCATTAATTATAGAAAAACCTTTTTCGATAATTATAATATTGACTTAGATAATTCTCATTCCGGAGATGTCTATAGTGCACGATTTGGTCGAAAACTAAATAATATATCATTACAATCATCGATCAATTATACCAATTTTACAAACTATGATATCATAGAACCACTTGACCATTCGATCATTAGCCAGCAAAATATCGATATTGGAGCCAGTTGGCCCTCACCAAAAAGATCAAATGAAGTGGACATAAATTTTTATTATTTCACAGAAAATGTTAAAGACCATGATTATCTTGCTTCAGGTATTGAATTATCTCAAAACGAAACTAAAATTACTAGAAGAGAAGCTTCAATTAAATTAAAAACCAACTTAAATAAAAATTTGATAGTAAATAATATCATTAGTAGTTCAAACTATAATCGAGAGTTTAGACAAAAAGGTTTGGACAGCACATTTGCAATGTATAACCTATCAAAACAAAACATATTTGACTATGAGCTTAACCTAAACTTTAATCATTCTGTAAATGCATTTATTATCGGATACGAAATGACTAAACCTTACCATGAAAATGGGAGACTAAATGATTCAGTCAAAACTTTATTATCCAAAGGCCTCTTCCTTCAAAATGATTATAAATTCTCTGACAATCATACTATTTTGTTTGGTATTAGGTGGGACAGGTATGATGATGTAAATGTTTATAGCCCAAGAATAGCTTTTCTCAAAAATATAAATCAAAAATTCACACTGAGGAGTTCTTATGGTAAAGGATATAAAACGCCATCGGTCTCAGAGAGGTTCATGGACTTTCATAATGTTTCACAGGGATATAAGGTAACGGGAAATAAAAATCTTCTGCCAGAGGAGTCGGTTGGTTTATCCTTTAATCTCGGTTATCAAAATATAAGAAATCTTAAATTAGATGTTACTTTTTATCATAATAATTTCAAAAATAAAATCCTTACCAAAAGAGTTTCAGACAACACTGAGAGTTTAGCGATATTTCAATACGAAAATATTTCAAGAGCTCAATATAGTGGTATTGAAATTTTTACCAGCCACATTATAAATGGATCTTCTACTTTAAAATCAAATTTTAATATTCGTCAAAACATAGATGGAGAAGGCAATCACTTAGATGATTCCGTTCCGCTATCTTTCGGTGTGACAATAAATAGAAGGTCAAAACTACTAGGATCTGACATTAACATAAAATATCTTTCTAACAAAAGACAAATAACGAAGAACTATTTCAATATTGTTGACATAGTTGTTACAAAAGATATAAACCAGTATTTGAAATTAAAATTTGCAATTAAAAATATAACGAACTACACAGACAGGTATTATGGACCTTATATAGGAAGATCAATATTCCTAGAAGGAATCTTCAATAGAAATTAATAGAAAGGAGAACATAAAATGCTGAACTACATTTTTAGATGTCTAATTATACCAATGATAATGCTCATTGGATGTAGTGATGACGATAGTCAAGCAGAGATAGCAGATCTAATCAGTTTTACCACATCAAATATGAATATTGCTGATGTTTTCATTAATTTGGAAACAAATGAAGAAGTCAGTAATGAATCTACATGGCATTTATCAATCCAGAAAGATACGAGTAATTACAACATGCCAAGTATTGTTTTTAATAATGTGCAAGTAGCGCTCTTTGAAGATTTATCCTTTGAAAATATAAATGATTTTCCTAAAAACTTCAGCGATATAACCATCGATGATACAGACAGTTTTGGATATAATGGCGCACATGAGGTACTTAGTTATGATATGGCAGTACATCAAGTGAGTGTGTCTAACTCTGATTTTGTATATATCTTAAAATCACAAAATGAAAATACATTTAAACTACAATTTCTTGATTACCAAAGTGGTATAACTGTATTCCACTACAAATCACTTAATTAAATAAAATTCTGAAAAGTAGTGCACATAAAGGAACATACTAATGCCTGATACTCTAAAAATACACTTGCTCTGTTCAGGCGTTATATCCGGATCAATTATTTTTCAAATAGCTATTATTGCGCCATCGGTTTTCAAACTTTTAGGGGAAGATAATGTTAAAAACATGCTTAGGCATATATTCCCCAGATTGTTTATGTTTTTATCATTCACAAGTTTAGTGCCCCTTATATTTATTTACTTATTTGGGGCGATTTCCCCTATTCAATATCCAGTTAGTATTTTATCTTTTTTAGTACCATCTATTTGCTTTCTTTTAATACCAAAGACCAATAGAGCAAAAGATAACGGTGACGAGAAAAGATTTTCTGTATTGCACAAAATTAGTGTGATTCTCACAGTTGTATTGCTTTCCGTAAATTTGTTATGGTTGCTTTTTGTATGAAAAAAATATTTTAAACAAAAACAGTTGTAATTAAGAATCTTTAGTAAGTTAACTTAAGTCATAAAAGATCAATCCTTGAAATAAGTACGATCCAACTACGCTAATTATTTAAATATCAGAAAAGTAGTCAGCAGAAATATTATTTTTAACCATATCATTTATATCTAATGAATTGTAATCAAACTAGCCTGCTACCGTAGGATCAGTAATAAGTTTGTTTAGAAGGGCTTCCACATCTTTATCTGATACAGGTTCACTTCGGTCGCCCATAAAGACAAGTCCCATAAATAATCCACCCAAAGCTTTAAACATTAGTTTAGGTTCTATATTGGGGAATTCACACTCTTTTACTCCATCTTCAATAAGGCTCTGAATAACCCCATATAGTCTATGTTGATAGTCCTTCCAGGGTTGATTCTCCAGTTTTATTGCCTTTGGCGCACTGAAAAGAAACTCAAATAAACCTGGTCTATTTTGTGCATTTTCAGCGATTTTAATCAAAAGATTAATAAATTTTCTTCTTGGGCTTTCGTTCCCAGCGATGGTAGACTCTAAAGAAAGCCATATTTTTTCCCAGCCATCTTTTAGGATTGCAGAAAGAACATCCTCTTTAGATTCAAAGTAGTAATAAAGCGTTGCCTTTCCAAAACCAGAAGCATTTGCTATTTCATCCATTGTTGCTCCCTCAAGCCCCTTTGACTTAAAAACTTCAAGAGCTCCTGAAAGTATACGATCTTGACGCATTTTTCTTTCTTCTAGCTGTCTCTCAGATATTGACATTTACTTTAATATTTTTTCCGAATAGTTACCTTAAAATTAAAATTTGATTTTGAATGTTCCAAAATGATATAATTATTTTTTATAATATTTATTAGTATTATAATAAATAATTTATCAGTAAAAACTATTAAAAAAGCAAAGAGGAATTAAAATGAATAAAGAAAAGGTTATCTCATCATTGAACAAAATTTTAGAATTAGAGCTAGCAGGTGTGGTGAAGTACACTCACTATGCTTTTATGGTACAGGGTCCCTACAGACTCACAATCGTTCAATGGTTACGAGCCCAGGCTCAGGAATCATTGACCCATGCTGAGGCCGTGGGAGAGCACATCACAAGTTTGGGAGAACACCCCACCTTAAAAATTAGTGATCTCCTTGAAACCCATAAACATTCAACTGAAGATATTTTGAATGAGTGTTTGGAACATGAAAAAGAAGCGATAAAAGGGTACTACGAATTAATGCAAAATGTTCAAAATGGTTCGATCATGCTGGAGGAATTCTCTAGAGCTCAGATCGCCGCTGAGGAAATGCACGAAGCTGAACTGAGGAAAATGTTGAGGGATAATTTTTAGTATACCATTGCAATAGCTTGAATGAATTCTAGTTTGAGGGTCAGAATATCATTCGATAATATCAATGATTTTTGGAACAAAATATGTGAAAATACCATCTGCTCCGGCTCTTTTAAAGCAGGTCAAACTCTCCATTAGAACATTTTCAAAACTAAGATAGTTAGCTTTGGATGCTGACATTATCATAGAATATTCACCAGATACTTGATAAGCAAGTGTTGGGACACCAAATTTTTGCTTTGCCTTTGATATAATATCTAGGTAAGGCATACCAGGTTTAATCATTATCATATCAGCACCTTCAGAAATATCTAACGAAATCTCTTGGATTGCCTCATTTACGTTTGCAACATCCATTTGATAAGATTTTTTATTTATTGGTTCAACTAACTTACTTGATTTTACTGCATCACGAAATGGACCATAAAATGAGGATGCATACTTTGCTGCATATGAAATCAATATTGTATCATGGAATCCATTTTTCTCAAGATTTTCCCTTATGATTTTGATTCGACCATCCATCATATCAGAAGGAGCTAAAACATCGCATCCTGAGTTTGCATAAACTAAAGCTTGATTAATTAAAATTTCTATAGTTTCATCATTCCTCACTGCACCATTTTTAACTATTCCATCATGGCCGTGATCGGTAAATGGATCGAGGGCAACGTCACAAATCAAACCTAAATCAGGGTAATATGATTTTATTGTTTTAATTGCCCTGCACACTAAATTGTTTTCATCAAGGGCTAAAGTACCCTTATTATTTTTTAGTTCTGCATCTATTTGAGGAAACAGAGCGATTGCATTAAGACCTTTGGAAACAGGTTTTTCTAGTTCTGAAATCAGACTGTCAATAGAAAAACAGAATATATCGGGCATTGTTTTTATACTCTCTGTTTTGTTTGTCCCTTCTTTTATAAAAACGGGCCAAATCAAATCATTGATTGAAATCCTGTTTTCGGCCATTAAATTTCTTGAAAAGCTTTTCATTCTATTTCTACGCATTCTAGTGAGGGGATATTTTCTATTTAATAAATCCATATTTCATCCTTAAAAATTTATTTCTGGTTTTATAATTACTAGACACAAAATTATAAACATTATCAAGAATGGTATCTCATTGATCAATCGATAAAATCTCGATGACTTAGTATTCAAATTCTCATTAAAATTATTTAGATAGGTACCTAGATTAAGATGATAAACAGTTAGTAAAATGACGAAAATAAATTTTACTATCAGCCAAGGATAAAGTCCCAACGCGTGAGCCATGTATATGCCAGTTATCCAAACGATTACTGCGGATGGATATGCAATAAAAAAATATAATCTTCGCTCCATAACCTTAAACACCTCTGAAGTATCAGATGATATATCAGGATCTGAATGATAAACAAATATTCTTGGCAAGTATAGCAAACCAGCCATCCAAGCAACTACGAACATTACGTGAAAAATTTTAACCCAATTATAAAGACTAGCCACCTGTCATTTCCAAGCAGCCATAGGTGGCATTGACATTAGTATCGCATCAATATTTCCACCAGTTTCGATACCAAACTTTGTTCCTCTATCATAAAGTAAGTTGAACTCGACATACCTGCCTCTTTTTATATGTTGAATCCTTTTTTGCTCATCTGTCCATTTTTTATTTTTATATTTCTCAATAATTTGATCTATGTAATGGTTGAAAAATTTTCCAGTATCTTGCACAAAAAGAAAGTCTGATTCCACATCATCAGTTTTTAAATAATCAAAAAATATACCACCTATCCCACGAGGTTCATTTCTATGTTTTATAAAAAAGTATTCATCACACCATTTTTTATACTTTGGGTAATAGTTTTTATTATGTTTATCGCACATACTTTTCAGATCATTATGGAAACTATTTTTTTCTTCCACAAACTCTAAACATGGGGTTATATCCATCCCACCACCGAACCAAGACTTCTCGGTTTGCAAGAAACGTGTATTAAAATGTATTGAGGGTATATTGGGATTCATTGGGTGAAGTACCACGCTTATGCCAGTAGCCCAATATTGTGGGTTTTTATCAGCTCCGGGTATCTTTTTCTGCATTTCAGTAGAAAATATTCCGGATACAGTGGAGATGTTTACTCCACCTTTTTCAATAATATTACCTTTAATCAGACTCATCAATCCGCCGCCTTCGCCTGAATGTTTCCATGATTTTTGTTTAAATCGATTCCCATCATGCGATTCGATTGTTTTGATTAGCTTAGCTCTCAAACTCTCGAACCATTCCTTTGCTTTATTTCTCAAACCCTTACCAACCTATTATGTTTTCATTTATTATATTTTTTAAAATATTTATGTGATCAATATCACTATTCAGACATGGTATGTAAGAGAAATTTTGACCACCATTACTAATAAATAGCTCCTCATATTGAATCTGAATTTCTTCTAGAGTTTCCAAGCAGTCTACGCTAAATCCTGGAGATATTACATGAAGGTTGCGAAGACCAGATTGAGCAAATTTTATTATTTCTTCATCAATATATGGCTGAAGCCACTCCTCTCTGCCAAATCTAGATTGGAATGCCATTGAATAGCGTTGTTTTTCAAGTTTTAAATTCTCTGCAACCATTCTAGCTGTTTTATGGCAAAAACAATAGTACGGATCTCCTTCATTCAAATACCTAACCGGCATCCCATGAAAACTAAAAATAAGCATCTCTATATCATCACAATTATTGGTAGATAGTGATATTTTTTTTGAAAGAGCTTCTATGTAGTCATCTCTATCATGGTAGCCATTTACAAACCTAAAATTTGGGATCCATGGCCAGCCGGAAAAAATGCGGGAAACTTCATCGAATGTACTTGAGCTTGTTGGAGATCCGGCTTGTGGATACAATGGAAATACTAAAATTTTATTGATATTATTATCTTTAAAATTGTTTAAGGATTGTTTGATCGAGGGACTTCCATATCTCATACCCAATTCAAAATAGAGTTTTTTATTCCCAAATTCATTTTTTAGTTTGTCAGTAATTTGAATCATATGGTTCATTAATGGTGATCCATTATCTGTCCATATTGACTTATATAGTTTTGCCGATTTTTTAGGTCTGACGTTTAGTATAATCCCATTTAGAATCAAAAACCAAATAAATCTATTGTAATCAACCACACGTCTATCTGATAAAAACTCTTTAAGATACTTCTTTAGACTTTTTTTATCTGGGTTATCTGGAGTTCCCAAATTGAGGATCAGAACACCAATTTTTGAAGAATAGTTTTGGTCAAATCCTTCCAAAAGTTAATCCTGCGCAAATTCTTTTCTAACGGAGGTTATGAAATCCCTGACATTCTCCTCTGGAGTTTTGGGAAGCACTCCGTGGCTTAAACTGCATATCCAGCCGCTACGATCATTTTCAGTTAGAGGCTTAGTATTTGATAAAAATATTTTCAGGTCTTTTTTATATTCTTCTTTTGATTTGAGCATTGACTTTGGAGAAAAATTCCCTTGAATGAAATAATCTCTAGTAACCATCAATCTATCTTTTATCGGCTTATCATCTGGAATTACTATCCCTGAAAGGTTCAACTTGCTGATTTCACTATGAGGCTGATTGTAAAAGGCTTCATTTTTTGAGAAATATGCTAACTTATTTTTAAAATTATGGAAAAGTTCAATTCTCAGATGCTCCAAGTAAGTATCTAAAAAATAATTTGAACTAAGCTGTGTGCTATTTGTATCGAAGACGTACACAATCTCAGCTCCTGCATCAAGTTGCATCTGAATATTAATTTTTAGGATAGGTATAATAGTATCATAAAGTAGCTTCTCTATAAAGGTTGCTTCATTTGGCATATCTATTGATTTATTATTTTTTAGGCCAAGCCCGTACGAAAGAACGGTCCACGGCCCACCTATAAATCCAACTAAACTTTTATTGTCCTCAAGTGCAGCTCTAGTCAATTTTAGTGCTTCTGGCTGGAAGGAAAGTTTTTCTCTTATTAAATCATCAGATATTATTTTTTCAGCATGATTGGTTGAAAGAAATGCTGTAAATGTGGGTCCTGGATTGTACTTGAGGTCTAAATCTAGAAGTTCGAGAGGAAATAAGATATCACTAAAAAGAATAGCCACATCATAATCAAAATCTCTAATAGGACCACAAGCAACTTCAGCTGCTAGGTTGGGGTTCTTGCAAAGTTCTTCAAAAGTATGTTTCTTCCTTAAATTTTGATAATGGGAATGGTACCGACCAGCCTGCCTCATAAACCAGATTGGAGGAACATCTTGAGGAATATTTTTTAATGCATTGTGAAATTTTTCATTCATTATTTTAATTTTCCTTACGGTAAAATGATAACCATTGACTGTAGGTTAAAAAGCATTTAGGCTTGTTACTTGAGGGTAATTTTTCAAGCAAATGATCATATGTTCTCCCGATGCCGCAACTATGACTCTTGTCTATTATTGAAGGAAATATTTCAACTGCTTTGTCAAATTGTATAGGACTCATCCAAAAAAAATATGTTTTTTCATTTAATTTTAAATATTTAATATTTTCCCGATCAAAAATTAGTTCGTAGGTTGGGATAAGTTCATACTTTTTTGATTTAGAAGAAAGATTGCTCAATTTAAAGCTCTTAGTGCTTTTGGGAACAAAATTATTAATGTTCCTCTTCTGTTCTTCACCTAACCCATCGCTTGACCCTGATATCCAGAGACCTTTTTTCACTGCATATTTCCAACACTCTATACCACTAGTCCAGAGAATATTACTGTCCGATATCAGTTTACAATCATCAACAACATTTTTCCTGCTTAAGTACACAAAGCTATTTTCTAATGAGCTGATTTTTTTACTATTATTAATTCTGCTTCTTGTAAACATTTTCTTAGAATTTTTTAATGGATACATTGTTTTTGGGGGAACTTTATATTCGCTGTGTTCCTTTTTAAGAATCTTGTATTTATTAAAGTTTTTATTCTGTTCTGTTTTGCCAACTATCGAAGATATTTTCATATTTTTTGTATTCCAGACAGATACTCCTATTCTCTGTTGACAACCTCCGCCATAACCATCCAATGTTGTTTTCTCTGATATGACATCAGAAAAATTTTTATGATTATTTATTTTTTCTATATGTTTTTTTAAGTCAAATCTATCTTTTCTGATCTCGATTGCAATTGCACCTTGTCCAGGTGCTGTTGGAAAAACTGAAAGAGGCATGATTAACCACTTGTTATTTTTCAAAATTTCTCTTACAAATTTTTTAGAGGATTTATTACCGTATTCTAAAATTCTATCGATTGCTACTTTAGCCAGGACGATTACATCAGAATCAGTTGAACAAAATTTTTGTAACCTTGTTTCTATATTTCCTCTCACATCTACGAAATCTAAATTTTTAAAACTAATTGGTATTAATTCATTTAAAATCTTTCCAAGATTATACCTTCTTCTGGGAGAGGAGGTTAAGATTTTTAAGCTCTTTTTCCCTGCCATCTTTGAGGTTTCTTCCTTAACAACCAAAATATCTCTTAAATCTCCTCGATCTAGAGTGCCCGCAATTTCCGTTTCATTTGATGGGTCAAGCGGCAAATCCTTCCACGAATGAACAGCAATATCAAACTCTCTCTTGATAATTTTTTTGCTAATATCTTTAGTAAAAACACCGGTTATTCCTGCATTTGTAAGACTCATATTTTTTTCTTTATCTGCCTTTGCATCAGAGGCAAAGTAATCTATTGACAAATCCGAATTAATTGATGCAAGAGCCTCGCCAACACATTTGGCTTGAATTTTCGCTAGGGCGCTACGCCTTGATAAAATTTTTAAAACTTTCAAAATTTTTAATAGTGTATTTGATTAAGCTAACATATTGTTTGTAATTTCGAACCATGAGTCTAAATATAAAACACTAAACAATTAAAATGAATTACAAGAAAATATTAGGTACACAACTTAATGATTTTAGGTCCAACGGGTTCGCACGAAAATTCACACCCGTTTACCGATACACAGAGAGTTTTCCATTTTCAAAAATAAAATTTGACCACAAAGATAATAAAGAACCAAGTTTAGATAGGGGTACAATGATTTGGTGTACCAATGATTATCTTAATATGAGTCACAACAGAGAAGTTATCGGTGAGATGGTTAGTGTTATAAAGTCTGTTGGCACAGGCTCAGGGGGAACAAGAAATATCTCAGGGACCACGCCCTACCACGAAAATTTAGAAAAGAAACTTGCAAGCTTTCATCAGAGAGAAAGTGCTCTGATTTTCACTTCAGCATATGTAGCAAATCAAACAACTTTATCAACATTGCTGAAAAAAATGGATAATATCCATGTTTTTTCAGATGAGTTGAATCATGCATCCTTGATTGAAGGAATTAAAAACTCAAGAGCGAGTTGCTCTATTTTCAAACATAATAATCTAGAACATTTAGAAGAGCTTTTAAGCAGCTTTGATATTTCAAAACCTAAGATCATTGTCTTTGAATCTCTATACTCCATGGACGGCACAGAAACAGACGTAGCCCAGTATGTTAAACTTGCGAAAAAATACAATGCACTGACATACTTAGATGAAGTTCACGCTGTAGGTCTTTATGGGGATGGAGGAAGAGGAGTTGCCTTCAAAAACGGTGTCTCCAATGAAATAGATATTATTAATGGGACACTTGCCAAAGGTTTTGGACAAATTGGTGGATATATTGTTGCTGATAAGCTTATGATTGATTTTATTAGAACTTTTGCCCCAGGTTTCATTTTCACAACGTCAATGATGCCATCTGTTGCCGCTGCAGCAAAACGGAGTATCGAAATTGTAGAGAAGCAAGAAAAATTAAGGACAGATATTTTAAATAAAGCTAACTACTTCAGGAAAAAACTCTCAGAAATAGGAGTTCCATTTATAAATAGTGATAGCCATATTATTCCACTGCTTGTATATAGTTCGGATGATGCTAAATTTTATTCCAAAACTCTTTTAGAAGAATATAATAGCTATATCCAGCCAATTTTTTATCCAACCGTTCCAAAGGGTAGCGCTCGTTTAAGAATTACAATTACGCCGAAACATACTTATGAAGATATAGACTATTTAACATCTGCTCTTGATAGGATCTGGAAAAATAAGCAAATAAGATTTAAAGAAAGTAATTTTCTACACGCATAGATAATAAATTTTAAATTCCTTTCTCAATAATAATCACAATTAGTTACAAAATAAATTTAATTCATTTTAATCGCTTTATCAGTCGCAACTATTACTGAGGCAATTCTTCCAATGTTTAAAACGTAGTCTTTTGACTTACCATTATCTAGAAGAAGATTAGAGTGGGCTTTAACACAAAAGGTGCATCCATTGACAGCGCTTATGCATAATGAGATACTTTCAAACAATATTTTATTGAGTCCAGCATGATCTCTCATAATGTTTACTCGCATTCTCTGTGCTGCGGTTTTCATCTCACCATTAGGTAAAGAATCCCTGTATTTATACCAAATATTATTGAGTGTCATAATCGCGACAGTACTCTTTACAGCTTGGATAAAATCATCTGAAACTCTTGCTCTTGCTTCATTCTCAAAAACTGATATCAAACCTTGGCTATCCAATGCCAACGCCGAAGCGTAAGCACATCCGAGTAATAATTCATCATCTTCTTCTGAGTTTATTATAAGGGATGAAAAATTTAACTTGATGTCTTTTGCAAATTCTGGAATTGAATTTTTCACATCATCAAGATTCACCATTAGAGAGTATCGCCTCCCACTGGTCTGTTACAGGCACACAGTTCATCTGTCTGCAATGCATCGAGTATTCTTAAAGTGTCTTTGGGATTTCTTCCAACATCTAAATTATTCACGCTTACATGCTGTATCACATTGTGAGGATCAATAATATATGTAGCTCTGAGAGCAACTCCCTCGTTAGATCTTATACCAAGCATGTCAACAAGGGAACCTGTTGTATCTGCAAAAGACCAATGGTTGAGTTTATTTAAATCCTCATGAGCCCTCCGCCAAGCAAGTTTACAATGCTCATTGTCTGTACTCCCACCTAACAAAACAGCATCCCTATCTTCGAAATCATCTTTTAGAGCAGCAAACTCTGTAATTTCGGTTGGACAAACAAATGTAAAATCTTTAGGATAAAAATACATTATTTTCCATTTCCCAGTGAATGAATCTTGATCCAATGTTTCAAATGCGGAATCCTTACCCTCCTCATCATAGTTCATAAAACCCGGCTTTACACCAACAACTGAAAAATCTTCTAATTTATCAAGAACGCCTTTCATCTTATTTCCTTTTTTTAAGTTTTGAAGATCCCTTCCCCAAATTTATCCGCCATCACTGATTGAACAGCGTTTAATAATTGCAGAAAATGATGAAGGGATATAGTGATAACTAAATTATTTTTTACCAGCAGAAGCTCAACGCTGGATTCAGCACCTTTAATTGATTTACTCTTGTTGATCAAATAATTATGAAAACCACCAAATTGGCATGGTTTCATTTTCATCTTTACATTGCAAAAATTAACTCGAATCAGATTGTCATTATTTGTTAAAAAAATTGCAATGGGAGTTTGATTATAGAGTTGAACCATTTTTTCTCCTGCTAAAAATAAAATTATATTATAGTTGAATGAAATTTATTGTTATTGAGAATCATTTTCAATTAAAAAAATCATTTTTTTAGAAATATATTCAACTAATTTCGTATCTGGGCATTAAAGCTAGCTTTAATTAATTTTAAAAAATTCTAGCAGTTGACTATTTATCAATACTATCAATAAATGTTTTTGCATTATGAAAGATACTGTGTGTGTGAGTATACTTGAATTCTGAGCTCCTACCCATAAGGTGTAAATTCTTAAATTGGGCAAGATATTTAAATACAGGACTTACTTTTTGTTTAATGTTTACATCGAGAATGGGGTATGCAAAATCGATAGTCAATGTCATTTTATCAATTATATTATCTTTGCTTATTAAATTAAGATCTTCTAAAAAGTTTATTACTAAATCCATGATTTGATCATCCGGTTTGAAACAAATATTATCCTGGTCAGAAAATGGTATTTCCGCTACAATGCATGTTTTACCTTCAGGAGCTAAATCTTTACTTCTATTCTTAGGCTCATAGATTCTGGTAAACGGATAAATACTTTCTGGAAAATACAGCGAAGCATTATCTGTAAAATTTGGGATATCCAAAAAGATCGCACAGAGTTTCAAATTTCTGTATCTCAAATTGTCTACAAGCTCTTTTATCTCAATTGGGGGACTAGGTTCGAGTGCTTTTATTAGGCTACTCAAAGGAAACGTGCTTATCAAAGTTTCTACGTCCTCTTTTTTATTATTGTAAATAACTTGCGTAATTAGGTGCCCATCGTGAAAAATTTTTTTTACGGGACTCTTAAACTTGATTCTTTCCGGTCCGATGTTATCTTTAATCAAATCAAAAATTGTTCCAAACCCATTTCTAGGATAATAAAACGAACCGTCTAAATGGCTTGATACTTTGCTCCATGGCAGTAAAAATTTTTTTATTACCGAAAATAGGTTAAGTCCATTAAGCCTACCACCAGATATCTCGGTGGATAATAGATTTGCTGATTGCCCCCATAATTTTTCACTATAATTAATTAGGAATAGGTTAGATAAAGTTTTTCCATATTGCTGGTAAACATAATCCTGAAAAGACGAACTAATTTTTGAAGGAAAAGGTAAATTAAATATTTTCTCAATGATAATTTTCTTTAAATGATTTTTTCCTAATTTTTGAAAAAGATCTTGGAAAGTAGGAGGAAACTGAATCATTTTATTTTCCCAAAAAATTTTACTTGGAGAATTAACCTGTAAAAAATCGTCGCCAATAAGAGAGATTAATTCCTCTGTAATTTCGCTAATTTTATCATGAAATCTGTGAGCACCTAAATCAAACTTGAAATCACCGTGAATTATTGTTCTACAATTTCCTCCAACATTCTCAGAGCTTTCGTATATGATTGGTTCAAGGTTCTTTTTTTTCGCATAATATGCCACAGCTAAACCTGCTGGTCCAGCCCCTATAATGTGCAATATATCCTTTTTTTTATCCATCATTTCTCACTTATTAAGTTGAAAGGTTCTTATCTCAGACCACATTCGATTTACATATGGGTTGTGATAAAATATTTTCAAGGGAGAAACTTTATATTCTGATTCAAATATGCCTTTAAAATTTCCTATTAGGAGAGCATTATTAAGCTTTAATGAATCGATATTTAATTGATAGTCAACATTTTGATTATCCAGGTTAGTAAAATCACTTTTAACACCATGAGCTTTTAGGTAATAATTAATTAAGGGTATACTTATAACCTTTTCTGGGTTTTCATTTATTATAAAATCTTTTAGCTGAGATATAGCATTTGGATTTTTATGTTGCACAGCCAGTTTAAATGTGATGGCAATAAACAATAAGATAAGCGCACCATTAGCAATCTTTTTTAGAAAATAATTCGTCATGAAAATATTTGAATGCTTTGTGGTTAATAAAATTAATAGGGTTGATATAATCGGCATTATATGTCTGCTTTTATATATTATATTTTGGAAGAAAAAAATCCAAACTGTATAAATAGCCGTGCAATAAATAAGGATTTTAAATTTTTTATCAAATTTTAGGTTTTCAATTATCGATGTAAAGCTGGAACCAAAATGCACTAATAAAAAAACAGATAAAAATAATGTTAACATAGATCGCTCCGGGAGATAACCTCCAAAGCCATCTGCCCAAATAGTCTGTAAAAGATACTTTAATCTAGATGATAAATCATTTTCTGTGAAGATAGTGCCACCATAATCATAAAAGTGTCCAGAATACTGTTTAATACCATATTCAAATATCGTCCCTGGACCAGCAAATACAGCAAATGGAATAAACCAAACTAAAAATCCGAATAAAAAGGAAGAAAAAATAAAAGTACGATCTTTATATACGATAAAAAAATAAATAAATGGTAAGAGTAATAATGGTAAGTAGGACAAACGTACACCTGCAAGGAGACCAATTAAAAAATATCCAATCATAATATTTTTCTGGTCGTTTTTATTAAATATTAGAAAATAAATTGCAGCGATTGAGATAGCAATCCCCATTAAGTCTGGCATATAACGATTACTCATTATCCAAAACAGTGGGTTAAAAAAAATAATTAAAATACTAAAAAAACCTTGATAAGAGTCAATATTAGTTCTGTTTATTTTTAAAATAAAATAAATTATAATAAAAGTTGAAGACCCACCAATAATTGAAAAAGTTAGGCCCTTATTTCCTATGAAATAAAATATTATTTTTGCGATAAAACAAAATACAGGATAACCAGGAAAATGAGGCTGAAGCTTAGATAGATTATATTCTTCTAAACTGAGTGCGAACCTCAAACTATCTATATCCTCAATGTAGTAGATTGAGGTCAGAATACGTGAACAGATACAAGCTAAAAGCAGAGTAGCATTGAGATGAATGGTTTTATTCGTTGTTTTCTCCAAATTAAAATAAAAAATTTAAAAAAAAAGGGCCCTAAAATAAGAGCCCCTTTTTAGATTAGAGAATTAGTGTAAAAAACTCTTTACCAATTTTCCATATGCTCATCACTAAATCCATAGGTAGACTTTAGAATACTCTTAGCAGTTCCAACTAATCCACCGTGGTAACCATAATAAGCTCCGTAACCATCTGCAGGATAAACAGGCTTTGTCCCCATAGCTTCAAGAACAGCTTGCAGGTTAGCATCCGTTATAGTTTTAAAGTCATTGTACAATAAACAATGTGCATAAGCTCTCATCTCAGCCCAGTGATTATTATAATCAGCGGATGCGTCAGATAATGGACCCGCAGTAGAATCTGCAGGATAAAGAGCCATCATATCAGCATTCACATCATTTATGTAGTGGATTGTCACAGCGGCAACAACCTTCTCCCATGTATTTAGAATGATATCTCGCTGAGCTAAAATTTGCTCAATAGGCGCCTGATTATGGATTAATGTCCTACCTTCAAGATATGCATCCATGATTGTTTTGGTAAAGTCATAATCTACAGTTACGTTTGAAACAAGATCTCTTTTTGCAGCAGTGACTGCCCAGCCTAGATTATACTCTGTTGTAAAATCAATTGACCCGTCCGAATTAGAATCAAAATATGGTGTTGATTTTCTATCATTATCATCAGTGTAACCGGTATTATAATCCCTAGCCGCACCAAAGTAACCAAATGACTCATCCCAATGGTGCTCCATTTCTGTCCATGGGTTATCTCCGGCTGCTACGGTATTATCATCTGCTGGGATTTTTGACATATACTTTGAGGTTCCCTGCCAATAAGATACTGCACCCCAGAGTGTTTTTTGAATCATTTGATCCAGCCTCAACCCGTCAGCATTAGTTTTACCATTTGTAACAAGGTCTGTAACCCATGCTGATATCTGGTCACCCGCATTCATCCCATATCCAGTCAATGTGTATGAGGAAACTGCTGTTAGTCGATCATTCAGATGACTGGATGAAATCGACTGATAGGTTGTTTGCATGGATGATGGGGTTGTAGTTGTCAGTATAGTGCGATTTGCATCATCATTCGCCATCATGCTTAATAGCGTTGCCGCGCTTCCACTACCAGCATCTGTACCTGCCTGTGTCTTTATATCATTGATCAAGAGCTGCCTTACGATCTGACCATTATAATATACGCTGCTCTCGCCATCAGTGAACCTACTGTTGAACACATAATTAGCTGGGGTTGTAATTGTTGTGCTGCCAGCGTCATCTGATGCTGCATCATCATCTTCACACCCAAAAGGGATTAGAAGCATAAATGATAGCATTAGCAGAAGTGTGCTTTTTTTATTCATTGTTATTTTCCTTTCTTGTAAGCTTTTTTGAACTTTTATTTTTTAATATTTAACATGTTAAAACAAATACTCTAAACCAAAATTCACCTGTTTCCCAGGACCAGGAATTATACCAGAGCTGATGTTAGCCTGTTTTTGGCCAGGGTTTGAATGGAGCCGGGATCCTATGTATTTAGCCCCTAATACATTTTTACCTGAGAAGAAAACATTGAGTTTTGAATTAAATTTGAAATTTCCTGAAATATTCAAAAGATTGTATGCCGGCACAGGTCCAGAAACTCCTATGTTATCCGTATCCTCAATATTTTGAAAATCAGTATAGACTTTCCCTACGTAACGATAATCTGCTCGGATAGAAAAGGAGGAAAATAGAAAATATTCAGCCCCGATAGTGAGCGTATTTTGAGGGGTATATGGCAATTCTTTTCCATTAATTGAGACCTCCGATCCATATGTTCCTGAAAGATTTGAAATGATTTTTCCATCAACGACTTTGGTCTTTAAGAATGCGTAGGAAACATTTATGTTCGGCAAAAACGAATTAAAATTAGAAAAAAGAAAATTATTTCTTAGCTCCAGTCCAGCACTAGTGACTTTTCCGAGATTTTTAAAAGCTGTACCTCTACCTGCAGCAACAAGGTTTTTAATGTCAATGTGAAAGCCAGCAAGCTCAAAGTCAATAAAGTTAAATCTGCCCCTTAATCCTAACTCTTTATTCCAACTTTGCTCTGACTCAAGGTCAAGACCTGAGTTGTCGATACTATCTCCAAAATTAACTATCTTGAGCGCACCACTTGATGGAGGTGTGAAACCCCGGTGAATTCCTCCAAAAAAATTGATTGAAGATAAATCTTTTGAAAAACCTAGACCGGGCAAAAGTACAACTTGTGATTTATCCTGATAAGCAGACCCTGCTAAGCGATCTATCCTCTCTTGTTCAAATAATTCTATTCTCACACCAGGTCTCAGAGTTAGAGTTCCAATTTTGATTGATTCCGATATATAACCAGAAAATGCTAAGGTTTCATAATGATGACTCTGACCTACAATCACAGGATCTTCCTTATCTCCAGTATAATAATATCCGGACCTTGCATCTGGCGAGTCTCCTGTTTGTTTGTCATCAATAAATCGTTCCCAGTATACCCTGCCTCCAATTTCTAATTTTGACGGCCAATTGAATAGAGAATGTTTTATACTATTGGTCTGCTCTAGGCCTCCGACATAAAATGTTCGTAAAATTCCAAAATTATCGGTTCCATTTCCGGTCCTTACCAAATTCCCAGGGTTATAATAAGCCTGAGCAGTTGGACTCTCATTACCTAAATCGCTGGATAAAATAAAGATATCGTTTTCTCTCCACCATTTTCTATCAAAGTAGCTAATAAATCCTTTAGTAGTCTTTGTAAATGTTGAGCTTTTTCTTTCTGTCTGAATAATATCAACTGCAGTACGAAAAACTTTAAAGTTATCATCCTCTTTTGGGTTGTACCTTGGATTATTATCATAGGACCATTGAGTCAAACCAGTATAGGTCGCATTGGAATTTTCATAGTTTAGATTACCCTTAACATAGAGATTTTTGTTTGCCGATTGCAGATAATTGATCTTGAAAGTAGCATTTATTTGTTCAAAACTATTATTATCCCGGAACCCATCTCCTCTTTTAAAAAGCAACTGTATTTCAGGTTTTAAAGTTTTATTTCCCCAACCCCCCATCTCGAAAAATAAACTTGAGTATCTATTCGATCCAGTAGTTACCCTCGCAATACCTCCAAATTCGTTTCTAGGTCTCTTGGTGAAATAATTGATTATTCCTCCCATGGTCTGAGGTCCAAAAAGAACACTCCCGCTTCCTTTTATAACCTCTACACGATCGATCCTGTCAGCTGGTGGATTATAATACATATTTGGATAAACGTATAATGCAGGCTGTATTGGAATACCGTCTTCTAAAATTAGAACTCTTGAACTCCTTCTTGGGTTAAGTCCTCTTATTCCAATACTAATTCTTGAATTCCCTATTCCATCATCAGCATAACCATTTACCCCAGGAATTAGTTCTAGCATCTCCTGAGTTCCGATCGGATTAATTAATTTTATGGTTTCATTATTCATTATTGATGCGGCACCCGGCATGCTTTGGTATGGCGCGTCCACATCACTTATGATTTCTATCTTGGCTAATGATATCGGCCTAATAGATAATGTCGCCTCAATATTATATGACCTGCCTTCTGAAATCAAAATACTCTCTCTGTAATCTTCAAATCCGATAAAAGTAATTATTAAATCGTACTCACCACTCTTTATTCCATTTAAGAAAAACTCCCCATTTTTATCGCTGGATGCTCCATATTCAGACCCACCCCTTCCTTTAAAAATCACATTTGCCCCCTGCAGAGGAATATTTTGCTCATTTCGATATACCGTTCCCGAAATACTTGTTTCACGATCGTCAGACAAAAGGAACGTAGGTAAGACTAGACTGAAGATGATAAATATTTTTGAAAACATGAACGGGTCTTTTTGTTTAGAATATTTCAGGGTTTTTTGCTTCGTCACTATCATCAAGTTCAGGTATCCTAAGCGAACCATAGCTTCCTTTATCTGCCTCTGAACTGGTATCTGGATCAAGCAACGGATCATCTTCGCAAGCTGTAAAAATAAAACAAAGGGTGAATGCCATTAATCTGAGCAAATTTTTCATAATTTTTTGGTTAAATAGTTTAAAAATTATCATGTAATTAAGATTATTATAGGACCCCGCTGTTAGGGTAAATTGCCTTGGATGTTAAAACTTACTTCTAACGTTTTTTGGGAGCCGGGGTCCTATTATTTCGAAGTTTATTGGTATTATTCTTATAGTTATTGAGACTTATTTGCATTAAAATATTCTTTATTGAGATCAATTCTCAACTAATTTTATAATTACTTTTACAATTTGTCAACAAAAAATGAATAAAATATTTGAATGTAATGTATTACCTTCATAATATATACCGACTAGTCGGTATAGAATTGAATCAAAATCTCCAAGAACAAAGAAAAAAACAGATATTAAGCGCAGCTTTACAGGTTCTATCTGAAAAGGGTTATGAACAAAGTAGGATGGATGACATTGTAGATCAATCAGAATTATCAAAGGGTGCAATATACTGGTATTATAAATCTAAAGAAGAGGTCTATCTCTCCCTTGTTGACTACTGGTTTTCACAGTACAGCGCAGGTGTTATTGAAGCTATGCAAGAGAAGAAATTAGCGTCGGCGAAGCTCAAGGCTTTATTTGATTTTTTTCTTGATCAGTTTAAAATGAATTCTTCAGTTTTTAAAGTTTTAGTAGAATTCTGGAGATTAGCTGGAATTAGTACAAATTTTAATTTGAAACTACAAAAAGTTTACTCTGAGTTTTTAGATTATGTGATCTATATTATTGAATCAGGAGTTTCCAACGGCGAGTTTAAAAATGTAAATCCAAGGATTACGGCTTTATCAATAGTCATCAATATTGAGGGTATAAACTGGTTTACACTTTTTAAAGAATCTGGAGTTGATGCAGAAGATTACATCGATACCATTTCTAGTTTCATTCTTAATGGTCTTAAAAAGAAGGAAAATAAATGAATATTGAGGAAGGCCTCAGAAGAAAAACAGGTGGGCAATGGCTTGTTAACCCAGTTGGGAAAGAGACTGTTTTTTGTAGAGAGATGTTCACCGACGAACATAAAGAAGTTAAAAAGATGATAGAGCAGTTCTCACAAGAAAAAATTTATCCCAAAATTAAAGACCTGGACTCTCTTAATGAAAATTTAAGTCGAACAATACTGCAAGAAATGGGCGGACTTGGTCTCATTGGAGTTGATACACCTGAGGAATATGGTGGAATTGAATTAGACAAAATTACTTCCTGCATTGTCGCTGAGGGTGTTAGCTGGGGAGGGTCTGCCTCATTTGGCTGCACTTTTGGTGTCCAAACTGGCATAGGAAGTCTTGGTATAGTGTTTTTTGGTACTCCTAATCAGAAGAAAAAATATTTACCCAAACTAATGACTGGAGATTGGATCGCTGCATATGGCCTGACAGAGCCATCAGCAGGATCAGATGCATTATCTGCAAAAACCACAGCCATACTCTCAGAGGACGGAAAACATTATATTGTTAATGGAGAAAAACAATTCATAAGTAACGGAGGATGGGCCGATGTTTATACAATACTTGTCCAAATAGATGGTGATAAATTTTCAGCCCTAATAGTTGATCGCGGCACTGAAGGCCTTGAAGTGGGTGCAGAAGAAAAAAAAATGGGAATGAAAGGCTCATCCACTACATCTTTGAAATTTATAAATGCCAAAGTACCAGTTGAAAATTTACTATACAAGGTAGGAAAAGGTGCCGCGATCGCTTTTAGTGCTTTAAATATTGGTAGATACAAGCTCGGGGCAGCAGGAGTAGGAGGATCAAAATTAGCTATCAAAGAAACCGTCAAATATGCTCTTGAAAGAAGGCAATTTGGCCAGCCAATTGCAAAGTTCGATTCAATAAAAGGAAAAATTGCAGATGCTACAGTGCAAATCTATTCGTTAGATACTATGCTCTATAGGACTGTTGGTATGATTCAAGAAGCGATTGATGAATTAGACAAAGGAAATGACGAATATTACATTTTAATGGGAGAGGTAATGGAGCGTTTTGCAATAGAGTCATCAATGGCAAAAATATACGGCAGTGAGACTTCAATGATGGTAGTAGATAATTGTTTTCAAATTTTTGGGGGATATGGGTATATAGAGGAATATCCCATGGCAATGCCCTATAGAGACGATCGCATTAACCGTATTTGGGAAGGCACAAATGAAATTAATCGGGCAATTATTACAGGATACATGATGAAAAAGGTATTAATGGAAGAAATTTCCTTAAGAGATTTTTTATCGGATTTCGATGAGTTTTCTTTTTCAGAAGTAAAAAGGGATGGTAGCGATCCACTTTTAGTAGAAAAACATGCATTACTAGCATCAAAAAAATTGGCAGCCTATATTTTCCAAGCGGCTTTAATTAAGTTTGGTCAATATCTCAAACATAAACAACTATTAAGCGAGTCTATTGCTGATATTTTCACCCATATTTACATATCAGGGTCAGTAATTTCAAGAGTAAGTCAAACTATCTCATCTAATGATCATTCAAAAATGACACTTGCAATCGCAAAAATTAGAACTGCTGAATCACTGACCAAAATAAAAGGATTAATCAGCAATTGCCAAAATAATATTTTTAAAAGTCTAAGTAATGAAAGTGTAAAGACTACCATTAATAATACGATGAAAAAATTATCAATCAGTACTGACACTATCGCTCTGAAAAAAATATTAGCTGACTTTATTTTTGCCCAAAAGAAATACCCATTTTAATTGATAAGCAATAATAACTAAAAATAGGATAAATTATGCCTGAATCTGTAATAGTTGATGCACTTAGATCACCAATCGGAATAAAAAATGGAGAACTTGTTGGAATAAGGGCAGATGATTTAACTGCTCAAATTGTTAAGCGCATTGTTGCTGAAAATATTAGTCCAGAAAAAATTGAGGACCTTGTCTTAGGTTGTGCATTCCCAGAGGGGCCACAGGGCATGCTAATGGCCAAAGGGGTTGCCATCCTTTCTAATATACCTGAAACATCTGGAGGCGCCGTTTTGAACCGATGGTGTGGTTCATCGATGGATGCTGTGCATCAAATAAGTACTAAGATTGAGTCTGGTGATATGGAAATTGGTATTGCAGCAGGTGTCGAGGATATGTTTTCTGTACCAATGGGAGGTTTTAACCCAGACTTTCATCCTGAGCTTGCAGAACAGGAATATTATATAGGTATGGGTGAGACAGCTGAAAACCTTGCACGAGATGGTAACATAACTCGAGAAGAGCAAGAGGATTTTGCTATGGATTCACATCAAAAAGCATTAGATGCCATAAAATTAGGAAAGTTTGAACAGGAAATAGTTCCCATAGATGTTTACGGAGAAAAACTTATTACAAAAGATGAGGGTCCAAGACAACCAGATCCAGAAAAAATAAAAAGCTTAAGTCCAGCGTTTTTAGAGAACGGAACCATCACTCCTGCCACCTCAAGTCCAATATCAATAGGTGCCTCTGCAATATTAATTACCAGTAAAGATTATGCGGAATCTAATGGTCTCAAAATACGTGCCAAAATTAAAGGGCGTGCTATTGCTGGAGTGGATTGGACCAGAATGGGAATGGGACCTCTTCCAGCTACAGAAAAGGTTTTAAATAAAACTAGGTTAACCATGAATGATATAGATGCAATAGAGCTAAATGAAGCATTTGCAGCCCAATCTCTTTATGTGATAAAAAAAGGAAACTGGGATCTAGAAAAAATAAATATGAATGGCGGGGCTATTGCATTAGGCCATCCTTTAGGTTGCTCAGGTGCACGCATAATAACGACTTTGTTAAATGTATTAGAACAACAGGATAAAAACTTGGGCCTTGCAACCATGTGTATCGGCACTGGTCAAGGCATTGCCACCGTAATTGAGAGATAGAAATAGAAATGTCAAAAAAAATAAATAAAGTTGCTGTCCTCGGGGCTGGAGTAATGGGATCACAGATATCAGGACACCTTAGTAATGCTGGAATTCCTTCCTACTTATTTGACATTGATTTTAAACGAGCAAAAAAAGGTAGGGACTCATTAATTAAATTGAAGCCAGCACCTCTATTCAAACCAAAAAATATTGATCTTATTACAGCCTGTACCTTCGATGATGATATTGAAAAAATTTCAGATGCTGACTGGGTTCTTGAGGTTGTCACTGAGAAAATTGAAGTTAAAAAAAAGGTATATGAAAAAATTATTCCCTACCTAAAGAATGATTCAATCTTAACCTCAAACACTTCCGGAATTCCTATAACTGAACTCAATGATTCTTTTACAGATGATTTGAAAAGTAGATTTATGATTACACACTTTTTCAACCCTCCCAGATATATGCATCTTCTTGAATTAATTAGAGGTGAGAAAACATCTGAAGAAACATATAATAAGTTAAATGAATTTGGTGAAGTAGTTTTAGGAAAAGGGATCGTCCATGCGAAAGATACTCCTAATTTTATTGGAAACCGAATAGGTGTATTTGGAATAATGACAGCTATTAACCTAGCCAAAGAATTTGGTTTAACGGTTGAAGAAGTAGACAGTTTGACTGGAACAATATCAGGGAGACCAAAAAGTGCTACTTTTCGTACAGCAGACATTGTTGGGCTCGATACATTACACAACGTAATTCAGACAACATACCAGAAAGCAAATGAAGATGAAGCACGAGAAATTTTTAAAACACCAAAAATCTTAGAATACTTAATTGAATCAGGTAGGTTGGGACAGAAGTCAAATAAAGGATTTTACATAAAGAATGATGATAAAACTATTGACTCAGTAGACCTTGAAACAGGAAAATATCAACCAAAAAGAAAGGTGGCTTTTGACTGTTTTCGTCTTGCAAAGGACAGGCAAAAACTAGGTTCAAAGTTGATATCACTTTGCTATGGAGATGACCGCGGAAGCAATTTTTTTTGGAAACTTACTTCAAAAACACTAATCTATAGTGCAAACAGAATTCCACATATTTCTGATGATATTACCAATATAGATAATGCCATGAAATGGGGTTTTGGGTGGGAAGCAGGTCCCTTTGAGATTTGGGACTTAATCGGAGTAAAACGATCAACAGAAAAAATGAAATCGCAGGGCGAAAAAGTTCCTAAATGGGTGCAAACAATGCTAAATACGGGTAGGACTGCATTTTATGCCACTAAAAATGCAATTCCAAATTATTGGTGCCCTAAGGAAAAAAAAGCTATAGACATCAAACAAAACCCAAAGGAACTTAATCTAGCGCTTCACAAATCGAAAGGTAATATAATAAAACAGGATCTTAGTGCTAGTCTAAATGATTTAGGTGATGGAATTTTAAATGTTGAGTTTCACTCGATTCTACAACCAAAATTACATCCAATTGACAGCTCCTATATTTCCATAATAAACCACGCCTTGGATCTAATTGAAAATGACAAATACAAAGGCGTTGTCATCGGACATCAAGGCGCTAATTTTTGCGCTGGTGCCAACCTAAATTTGTTATTAGAACTGAGTAAAGGTGACCAATGGAAAGCGTTAGACTTTGCAGTAAAAACTCTCCAAGACACCACTCAAAGAATTAGATTTTCTAGTGGACCAGTGGTTGCGACTCCATTTCAACTGGTGCTTGGGGGAGGTGTCGAAATAATACAACCTGCAGCACATAGAATTGCCGCTGCAGAAACATACATGGGACTTGTAGAAGTTGGAGTAGGCCTTATACCTGGCGGAGGTGGAAATCTCCGGATGATTTTAAATGCAATGGATCTTGGGACTAATAGAATGGGTGCTTTCCAAAAAATACAAAAAACTTTTGAGACCGTTGGCTTTGCAAAAATCGCAAAAAGTGCTGACGAGGCCAAGCATCTAGGATATTTAAAAAAGGATGATACTATAATTTTAAACTCAAAACATCTTCTAAAGGCGGCCAAGGAAAAAGCTATGGAGTTATCAATTTCTTACAGGGCTCCTAACTATAGAGATGATCTCAAACTTCCCGGGAAAGGAGGTCGTACTGCAATGACAATTGCACTGAAGGGTTTTAAAATGCAAGGAAAAATTTCAGATCATGATATGAAAATAGGTAAAAAACTCGCCTATGTTTTAACAGGTGGGGATAGGGCCGGATTAACTAACTCTGTTGATGAACAATATATTCTGGATATTGAGAGGGAGGCTTTTGTTTCTCTAGCAGGTGAAAAGTTAACGCAAGACAGAATAAACTATATGCTCAAAAAGGGGAAACCTTTAAGAAATTAAACTTGCTCCATATAAATTCTTTTTTCCTTATTTTATTAATTAATATTTTGGAATTTTTTTTAGATTTTTTTCATGAAAGAAGCTCTTGTTCAACCCTGAATTAACCCTTGTATCTGAAAATAAAATTTCTGTTGTATTTTGAGTTTGCTTATTTTTTACGAAAATGCGTTTAATTATGTTGTAGTGCTCAATTTTCTGATATAGAAATTCCTTCTCTTTTCTCAGCTGGCCCTTTTTGTCATAGCTATGTTCTTTTATTAACGTCAGATTTTTTTTACTTATCCAAGAAACATGTTTGGAATAGGACGAATAATTAGACTTAGAAGGTTTAGTTTCAAGTAAATAGCAATCTGTACCATTAAATCGAACACTGTCTAATAAAAAATAAACATGCTCATTCGGGTCTCTATTGGATAAATCTTCATAGCTGAGTTCAGACCCCATAAATTTATCACCCCTGTTTTTTGGCGATATTCTTCGAGTTTTCTTGAATGCCGGTAACCACATTCGCATTTCATCGGTTTTCGAATCATGTTCAATTTTCAAAAATGAAATTCCTCTTTCAGACTTAGGCTCAATAAACCACATGATTTGCTTCTTACCTCTATCTGTAGACATCGAAATCATTTTTCTTGATCGCACCTTTCCTTTTGCGTTTGTTAAAATCATATTTGCGTAACTAGTTAAATCATCAGGAATAAATCTTGAGTTAAGCATCTCTGCTATTTGAGTACCATCTAGCCCAAACATCTGGGAAAAAAATAATAAAATTAAAATAGTTTTTTTCATTTACTTCTGTTTAAATATTTAATCTAATACAATAACCTTTTATTAATTAACATTATTAATGAAGATAGAATAAAAAGTGCTCCAAACGATGTGGATATCATAGCAAAGATCACCAAACCACCTACATATTGTACAGGTGTGAAAGTAGAAATTAATAGTGCACCAAATCCCATATTTGACCCTGCGTCTAGTATTATGGGATAACCAACTTCTTCCAATACATTTTTAGTTTTCATTTTATTATCTAAATTGATTTCCAACCTTCTAAACTGAGTAATGTAATGTATCGAAAAGTCTACACCGACACCAATTATGATGGAGGATAGAATTGCGGTGATATGGTTCAGACTAACGCCGAAATAACCCATCAGTCCAAAATTAAGCATAATCGCTGTAAAAAGTGGTAACGTGGACATCAAACCCCAAATAAAACCCTGGAAGAAGATGCTGGAAATAATAAATATTATTGCCAAAGAAAAAATTATACTAAAAATTGAAGACTTGATTACTAGAAAGACTAGATCTCTAATTACCATAATCATTCCTGTTACATTTATCTTTAATTTTTCTGTCGCATGCTTGCTTACATAGTTTAATATATTTTCGGATATATTATAGACCTCCTCAGTGCTAAGGGTGGGTGTATAAGCTGTTATAAGCCCTGTTTTGTAATCATGATCTACCATTTTAGAAAAATCACCCATTCCATTTGATATAGAGTGCATGGTGAATAAGTTATTTACTTTTTCTTTTTCTTTTGGAATATTTTCATAATCTAAATCATCATCCATGAAAATTCGGTGTAATTGTTTCACTAGATCTACAACCGAATAAATAACCTTAATCTTTTCATTTTTACCAATTTGTAACTGTAATGAATCCATTGCCACCAACACACTTGGCTCTCTGATATCTCCCTCAACTCTGACCCTTAAATCCATTGTGCCTAACATCTGAGAGTCCATAAAGTCCATACTATTTCTTATTTCGGTACCAGGTTTAAAAAAAGTTGCGAGGTTAACATCAACATCAATTTTATGCAAACCCCTAAATCCTAAAAAAACAATTACAAAACCTAAAAGTAAAACATACTTTGGAAATTCCAAAACTACCTTACTAAAACCATAAACCATATTTTCAAAAATACTTGGCTTTTTTATGGCATGTGATTCATTATTCCATTTAATAAGGATGATTAATGAGGGGAGTAGAAGAGAACTAAGAAACCATGCCCATCCAATTCCTACAGATAAACAAATACCATATCCTACCAGGGAATCAAGTGGTGAAAAAGCCAAAGTTAAAAACGCTGCAATTGAAGTTATACTTGTAATAAAAATAGGTTTAAATAAAGAGCCCATTGTGTTCCTTACTGCATCAATTTCGTCTTCAGTTTTTCTTAACTCACGAAAAAATTTAGTTATAACATGTACTCCATCCGAGTTGGCAATAGTCAAAAGAATGATCGGCATAGACGTATTTACCAACGCAAAAAGGAAATAATTATGCCCACTTATTTTATACGCCCAGCCCATAAAACCTATCATTGAAGCTAAAGATAGTGAAATTAATACTAGCACAAGAAATACGGCCACTACACTTCTCAGATTTATTAATAGGATAATCACCATTATAATAACACCTGCTTTTAAAAGGGATGTAATATCTGTTTTAATCAACTCAGGAAAAGAACCAGTGATATATGCGGTTCCAGCATAGTAGATCTTATATTCCTGCAATATGGAATCAGCTACAGAAACAATCTCATTTCTAAAAAGGTCTAAACCAACATTCTCATTTGGCTGAACGATTGTTAATAAAAAATCATAATTATTACTGATTAATTGTTTTTTTAGTTTTGGATTCTTTTTTAGATAGATTCGTATTTCTTCTAGGTCCTCGTTATCAACAATTTTTGAACTCTGCAAAGGTTTAAATTCTAGTAGACCATCCGAATGATCGATTCTACTAGTGGTACTCAAATTAATTACATTGTTAACGGAAGGTAGTTTTCCCAACTCATCAGTTAATTCCCATAAGTGTCCAAGAGTTTTTGTACTTAAGGCTTTTGAATCATTATTTCCAAAGGCTAAGTAAATTATTTCTGTATTACCAAACTCTTCCTGAATAGCATCCCAGGCCAATTTTGATTCTAGTTCCCTTGGAAGCATTTTCATCATATCATCATCTGTTTTAAGATACTTTGCTCCTGAAGCCATTAATATTGTTGTAAGCAACGATAATGTGATACTGCGCCAGGTATGATTAATGGTCTGATCAAGGAACCAGGATTCAATTAGATCGGTGTATTTATTACCGTTCATGTTTAATAGATCATATCCAAAAATAAAGTTTTAGTTTTGAATGACATAAATTCTCTAGAGCATATAAAGGGAGGTTTTTTAAGCTGCAATTCAAAAATCAGTAGTTCATAATAAAAGCGGCTAATGCAATAATGTCACTGGCATTAATAATATCATCTTGAACGAAATCTGCTGGGGGATTTACAGCATACCCAGCACCATTTATCATATCTGAGAGCAATAAAATATCGTACAGGTCTATTGCACCATCCAAGTTAATGTCTCCATTTATAAAATCTGGAAAGCCCATACCTAAATAATCAAATGAATATTTTTGAGCCCTTGGAATCATATGCCCTCCTCCAGGATGATTATAATCCCAGACTAAATTATTTTCTAATGTAACTTCAAATATGCGTGAGGAATTCGCATCAGTTATCAATGTATTTCCATTTGGTAGACGGAAAGCACCAGATTGTACATTAGAGTGAAACTCTCCGGTGTGATACCATATTGGTTCATCTGGACCAAATATGCTTTGAGATTGTAAATCATATAAATAAAAAGTATTTATGGGGGGCTGCAATTCAAAAACTGCTGAAGTGTTTGAAGTATAATCGTTATTAAAAATTATCAAATTACCTGAGCCAGGATAACCCGAAGGAATCCAGTTTACACCATGTTGACCAAAAAGTTTTTGATCTGAGGAACTCCCTCTTTTATAAACCTGTGGATTGCCCCATCTGTACAGAAAATTTCCACCCATTCCGGAATTACCTCCAGAATCTGATGATGCTTCTAGAGTTGTGGTGCTGTGATCAATGATATATATTTCGCTTGTATGGCGACTTGAGATGGCTATTTGATCTAGATCCTCGTTGTAGTCAATTGCGTTGCAATGCAACCAATCTGCATTTGGTCCTAGTTGCCCTACATTACCGCCTACATCTCCATAGTTTATATCTAAAAGATTTGGAGAATTAGATACTGAACCATAATTGGGAAGATCTGGATTAATATCTTGTACTAAATGATCCCAAACATGCCACTCCCAGACAATACTATCAACATCGCTATATGGAACAATTTCTAATATTGCTGTGCTCCACATTTGATTAATATTATTATTGACACCGGTTCTACCCATCTGCTGCCATCCTTTCCCCTCACCACCATACAGAATATTTCCGGCATTCTGGATAGCAAGATGGCGTTCCCAAACAAGCATAAGGATATTCCCATTTGGTAGAGGTTGAATATCATGGTGATGCTGGTATAATTCATTAGCAATTTCATGAGACCAAAGTAGATCACCAGCCCAACTGTAAATAGCTACTCCGCCACCAACTCCGCCTGTTGACATGCTTGGCGCCACAACACGGTATGGATAAACCAGAGAGCTATCTTGCAAAAGATAGGGCATACTTGCAGCTCCTCTATCATGAGACCAGGAATGGATAATATTTTGTTGATTATCAATCAAATAGGTTCGGTGAACATTTCCGCCACCTGGTCCAGTCTGATTTACTGAAAATAAAGTGAGTCCATCGAATACTTGAGATTGTAAGAGGTTTATTATCGCAAAAAAGAAAAAAAAATTTCTGTTGATAAAAAACAAATACCTAAACGATTTTTTGCTTCTGAATTTTTGATCTATTTTTGACATCGTTTATATTATAATTTAAATCATCGAGTTACTATTTTTCAGCCAAATTTGGAGCCATTGATCGGCTAACAAAAATGATATTTTATAGATTCCTAAAAGTTTATCTTATTATTGGTAAAACTTTTTCCTCCTGGTTTAAACCTTTTGTATCAGGATTTTTGCTTGTTGTTTTAAAGCTTATAGTAAGCATAGGAAGAACTCTTGACCATTTAGTATATAAAAATATAGAGATAAAAGAAAACCCAGTCATCATTGTTGGTAACCCTAGGTCTGGCACAACATTTCTTCATCGTTTTCTTATTAAAAATAGATTAGGCACTGGATCGCAGCTCTGGCAATTAATATACCCATCTATTATCATTCAAAAATTTATAAAACCATTTTTACCCATATTAGAAAAATTTAGCCCAGCGCGTCACCACTCTACAGTGGCACATAAAACCAGTCTTACCTCCTATGAAACAGACGATGTCTCTTTTTTATTTCGATATTTTGATGGTTTTTTTGTTTATGGGTTCTTCTTATCATTCTCGGATGAAGATTTATTTGATTGGATTGACCCAAACCATAGAGACACATCAGCCAGAGATTTTGAATGGTTGAAATCAGTTTGGGAAACAAACCTTATCTCAAATCAGGGAGAAAGATACATTGGAAAACTATTTAGCATCGCTGGTAACTTGCCTAAGTTTCAATTTTATTATCCAGATGCGAAAATACTATATATGATTCGGGATCCACTGCGTGTAATACCTTCTAGCCTCAGCCTTATTACTGGAGTTCTCGATAAGCGATTTAAGTTTTGGTCGCTAAAAAAGCCGATAAGAGATAGATTTATCCAAAGATTATATATCGCCCTCGTGGAGCTGCTTAATCGTTTTTTGATTGACTGGAAATCAAATAGAATAGATAAAAGGAATGTTTTAATTATTCCATTTGACAAGATGATGGAGAACTTTGAGATGGTCATGGATGATGTTTTATCATTCCTTGATATAAAAAATAATGAAAATCTTAAAAAAGAAATTTTTGATGTAGCTCAAGTTCAGAGAAATTATAAAAGCAAACATAACTATAATCTTTCCAGATTTGGCTTAAAAGAAAGTCAAATAAAAGATGATTGTAAAAACATATACAAAACATTTTTTGCTAACAAATGAAAATAATTATTACGCTAATTACATTTATATTTTCGATTATTTTTTGTTTAGATCTGAAAAAAATTAAATCCCTTGATTATTGGGAGACTTTACAGAAACATCCTGCAAGGATTGAATGGTGTGAATACAATGGTTTTCCGATAGCTAAATCAGAAAAAATACTAAATCATAATATCGACTCTATTGCAATGGTTATTAGAAATCTAGAAGGCTATCCAAAAGTCTTTAAAAGAGTGAAGACTGTAAAAAAAATAGAACCCGATGTTGTTCATATTGTTGTAGATATGCCTTTTCCGTTTGATGGTCGAGATTATGTTATCAAGTATGAAATTGAAAAGTCAAAAAGTAAATGGATTTTTTCATTTAGTTCTACTAGTCATCCAATGGCATTTTCTCTAGTTAATCATGTAAGACTCCCAAATGCAGCAGGAGTTTGGTTTTTAAATAGATTAACAGAAAATACAACCATGGTTACTTATGCTTGGAATGGAGAATTGTTGGGGAATTTCCCTGAAATTGGACTCCACAAGGCATGGATAACGCAAGGAAATGAAGTATTAGAATGGTTAAGTAATTCACTAAATAAACGATGAAAAATTTAATTTTGATCATGAGTATTTCTGGCCTATTTGGAAACCTTATATCCCCAAAAAATGAGCAAATCCTCAACCAGACACAAGTACTGTTTGAGTGGAGGCAGATTCCTAATGCAAATTATTACGAAATTGAAATCGACACGTTATCCAACTTCTCAAACCCTATATTAAGTGCATTTGATAATAATTTAATATACATTGAAAAAAATGTGATTGAGTGGAATGAGAATTATTTTTGGCGATTAAGACCAATCTATTTTTCAGATATTGCTGGAGATTGGTCAACAACCCGAAATTTCAGAACAAGCTCATCTAAATCAAGCTCTGAAACAATTTTTTACAATGAACTTGCTTTGCAACCGGGACTAACCATTTTTGGATCGTTTTTTAATTACTTTACTGCAATTATTGATCAAAACGGAAAAGAAATATGGAATTCTGGAAATAGTGATTTGGTTTATTATAGCGTTAGTAAATCTGGAAACATATTAGGATCTCATTATAGACCATTAAACAATCACAATTTGCCTGGAGTAGAGGTCTCAATAAGTGGGCAGTTACTTTGGGAGGAGCCAAACGATAAATTTCTCCATCATGACATGATCCGTCTTCCAAATGGTAATTATCTAGGTATTGTGGAGACCGTTGAGATGGGACCTATACCAATTGGAAGTTGGTCTTCCTCATTTCAAAACCTCTCATACCAGGCAGATGGGAATACAGTCGAGTTTCCTTGGGTTGGCGATAAGCTAATTGAATGGGACAAAGACACAAAAGAAGAGGTGTGGACTTGGAACGTATTTGACCACTTTGACATGTCTGATTATGATAAAATTGGTGGAACCTGGACTCAGGCCTATTTTACTTTGCGCTATGATTGGACTCATATTAATGCTGTAATATTTGATGAGGATGAAAGTGCTTTGTATATATCTACTCGACATCTTTCTAGGATATCTAAAATTGACTACCCATCAGGGGAAGTCGTATGGAATGTTGGAAGAGACATGCCCTCTGGTGATGTGACAATGGGTACCGATATTGGCTTTAGTTTCCAGCATAGCTTAGAAAAGCTTGATAACGGTAATATTCTTAGCTTTGACAATGGAAACCTTGCTCCACAATTTCGTGGTGTTGCACAACCTATTTCTCGGGCTATCGAAATCTCAGTGGATAATTTTGATGCCTCGTTAGTTTGGAGCTATGATCTTCCAGAATCTCTGTTTGGCTTTGCATCTGGAAATGCTCAAAAGCTTAGTAATGGAAATATACTCATTACAACTGTTGGAGGCGGCGGAAGGAGTTTAGAAGTTAGTAACCAAGGAGACTTAGTTTGGGAAGGAAGATACAACCTCAGTCTACCTAATGGGGCAGTTTATAGAGCAAATAGAATAGATGGGCTTTTCCCTAACGCATACAGCGTACTAATTCATAATTATACAACAAGCGGGATAGATACAGTAGTTCATTTTTCAGATGGACCAGCAAATCTTTTTTTCACTATATCAAATGAAAGCAAATATCCACTAAAACTTTCCTGCGAAATCGACGATTCAGAAGGATGGTTTAATTTTGAAACAATTAATGTGAGTTTAAATCCTCATGCAGAAGAAGTAATCTCTTTTTCAGGAAATATAGGAGAAATTACAGGAAACCCAAACCCTATTAAACTTAGAACAATACCAAATTCACAAGTTGATTTATCTAAAGAGGTATCTTTGCTTGGTGTAGTGAGTAACTTAAACCTTAAAAATGAGAGTTTTCCAAATGTAATAAGTATAACTAAGCTTTGGCCAAACCCGTTTAACGCTACTATTAGCATTGAATATTTGGTCAACGTAAAAAAAAGGGTGCGTATTCAAATTTTTAATAATAAAGGAAACCTAGTAAAAACACTTACAGATAAAACTATGAGAAATGGTATCCATAATGTTAGATGGGAACCGTTAAGTGAGTCATCTGGAATTTATTATGTTGTAATAAGCAGTGACGGTAACAAAATAGTAAAAAAAATGATTTATCTTAAATAAAATGCGAAGTAGTAAAATAGTAGTCATTATATTTTGTTTTATTAACTTTTGTCGTACGGAATGTCCAGATGATTTTATTTTTTTAGGTGAACTACCAAATAGTATCACAATTCTTTCAGGAGACTCCTGTTTTTATGAAAACGACATCTCTGTTCTTGATAGCATAATTACTATTAACGGGCTAAACTATGATTCACCTCTGGATTTAGGCACTCAGACTTGGTACAATGGTAGACTTCGATTTTTAATTGCAGGCAACTATGGAAACAACACTGGTGTGAGCTCTGAGATATATCGCTTACCGGAAAATATAGGGGATTTAACTCAACTAGCATCTTTACGGTTAGAATGGAATAGAATTTCAGAGTTACCAAGTTCTTTTGCCGATTTGAATAGTTTATTTACTTGTTATTTAAACAATAATATTCTTTCATCAATTCCAGATTCTATAGGAAATCTATCTAACCTTAATATTCTTGATTTGGGATACAATCAAATTTCAATGATCCCTGAATCAATCTGTGACCTTGAAAATTTGTCTTATCTCTGGTTATTTAATAATAAAATTAAAACTGTCCCAGATTGTTTTTGCAATATGAATTTAGATTGGATTAACACTGATGATGCTGGTTATCCCTTTTTTGCAATTGGGTCAAATAACCTATGCGATAATATTCCCTTTTGCTTTGCGAATAGTTCTCACCTAGAACTTAGTCTTGACCAATTCTATTATTCTTTTCCTGTTTTTTCTCCTCAAGTCTGTGATAGTTTGATCAATTCGGAGGAGAAATATTTATTATCAAATAATTTCGTTGTATCAAATATTTTTCCAAATCCATTTAATCCACTATCCAGTTTTGAACTATATGTTCCTGAACAAAAAAAATTGGACATTAAAGTTTTTAATATTCTTGGTGAAGAAGTAGATGTAATTAATGAACAAAAGATTTTTGATATTGGGAATTATAAAATAGTTTGGGATGCTGATCATCATCCATCTGGAATTTATTACGTGCTTATTTCCGATAGGAGCACTGTAATAAAAAGAAAAATGATTCTAATCAAATAATGAATAATTTCTACAATACAAGTTACATATATAAAAAACTTAAAAATTTTATTACAATCTTTTTATTAATGCTTAATTCGGTTTTTACAAATTCGGACCAGTTACGTTTTTCCGGAAACATTGACCTTATTTATGCTTCAAGACTATCTGACCTATCAACACTAAGATTGCCTTACAGATTGATAAAAATTGATATTGAGCACATAAAAGATGACATTTCTATAAATGGAAAATTTGCTTTGGAACATCACCTCAGAACTGATGCCACTTTCCTTTCTTCAAGCAATCCAGAAGATTTTTTCATAGACATGCGAGAAATTTATCTAACATATAGTGCTCAAAAATATGAGCTAAGAATCGGAAAACAGATCTATTCGTGGGGAAACGTTGATGAAAATAGCCCACTCGATATCGTAAGTCCATATGACTATTATTATATGTTTTATAGAGGTACAAATAAAAAGTTGTCTAATCTGTCACTTGCGATTGACTACTACCTAGGAAAGCTAAAATTACAGACAGTCTTTTCACCTATTCACTCAACAAATCGATTACCCATTGGCGGGGATGATTTTCCAATAGAATTACCAATATACCCCTCTCACTCATCAATACTACCAATAAGGGAAAATCCTTTTGAGAGTGGATTCTTCGCTTCATATTCAACTCCCATAGGAGATATTTCAGCTCTATTTTTCAGAGGATATGATCGTATTTTTAACCTTACCGGCGTAAATGTCTATGGCCATGGTAGTGACTTTTCTTTTCCCCATGTTGATATATTATTTAGTTTTAGGAAAACTAATGTTTTTGGTGTTGGTGGTGTCTTTATTTATGATCGGTTTACCATTAGATTTGATCATGGGTACTTTTCGACGATAGATAAGAATTTTTCAATTGATCGAATAAGTACATTTAATCCCTCATATTATGATTCTTTATTATCCTATCCGCTTAATGAAAAAGCAAACTACTCACAATCAGTGGTACAATTTGAAATACAGTTGCCATCTGAAATTAATTTTTCAACACAATATTTTTCTCATAATAAAATTGATTACACATCAGACAGCCTTCCTATTCAAGAAAATATCAATATTCCTAATCTAGATATAGACCTGGATCAAGTAACCCCAGAATTAATTTTTATGCCTGGAATGGGCTCTCCTTTGGCTTTGCTAACAAATAGTGCTCTTATTTTAAGATTAAATAAACTTCATTTGGATGGAAGACTCTCTTTATCGATAACTTCTTTAATTGATCTTGAAAGAAATTTTAATAGTGGCAATAATTTTGGTTCATTAACAGAACTAAACCTAAAATATTCAATTAGTGATGCTCTGCAATGGATTTCAGGAATAACAAAAATTAATGATGTTAAGAATCATCCCGATGGTAATGAATATCCTTTTAATCAGATGCAAAATTTTTCCCATGCTCGTTTTGAAATAAGATATTATTTTTGAATAGTCAAAAGCTAAAAATAAAAATTACTCGCGTAGGGATATACTTACCCCCGAGCATTCAAACATCAGAAGAAATTGCTCCGTTAATCGGTAAATCTAAAGACTGGATTATAAGAAAATCTGGTGTTTCTGAGAGAAGAGTTTCAAGTATCGATGTTGATAAAATGGGTGCTCTAGCAGGAAAGGATGCGCTTGATGGTTCCAAAATTCCTGATCTAATTATAAATGCATCTGGGGTACCTAAACAAACGATCCCCGATACCTCAATATTTATCCAAAAAGAACTTGGCTTTGAAGGAATACCTTCTTTCAGTGTTCATAGCACATGCTTATCATTTATTACGGCATTACATATTGCTAGCACACTTCTACATTCAAATACGTACAAGTGTATTCTTATTGTATCGTCTGATAGAGGAACTCGTGGAAGAAACTTTTTGGAACCTGAAAGTGCGTCATTGCTGGGAGATGGTGCCGCAGCAGCATTGATCGAAAAAGGAAAAAATGATGATGATAGCGAACTAATTTATTACGATATGAAGACATGGCCTACTGGATCAAATCTTACAGAAGTCAGAGGTGGTGGCACAAACAAACATCCACAAGATTCAGTTACCAGACCATCTGATAATTTATTCACAATGGATGGTCCTGCTATTTATAAAATTGCAAGAAAACAAGTTTATCAAATGATGTTAAAAACTTTGAAAGCTGTTGGAATTAGCCAAAATGAAATTGACTGGGTAGTTCCACATCAGGCATCGGGGAAGGCTATTGAAGCATACAGTTCAATTGGGAAATTTGATAAAAGAAAAGTAATAAATATTTTGCCAAACTATGGGAATTGTGTAGCTGCTTCAATCCCCATGAGCCTTGCAGTTTCCATAAAAGATGGTAGAATTAAAAGAGGAGACTTAGTTCTTTTTATTGGAACAGGAGCGGGTCTTTCTGCAGCTAGTTTACTAATTAGATATTAATTTGAATATAAACTTTCATGTATAATCAAATAACCAAAAAGTAAATATTAAAATTTCATCTTGTCAGATTAAAATTATATGGAGAAAAAAAGATTTGTATTATTTGGAAATGGACAGTTACCAGTTCACCAGAATGAATTATCATGTTTGAAGAAAGCTAAAAAAATTATTTGTCTTGATGGTGGAGCCAATAAATTAAAATTATTGGGATATTCTCCAGATTATATTCTTGGAGATATGGACTCAATTAAATCCGATTCAAACTTTAAAAACGCTGAAAAAATAATCCTGAAAAATCAGTCAAAAACAGACTTAGAGAAATCGTTGGATTGGTGTAAAAAAAACAATATTTTAAAATTAACACTTTTAGGATGCTCTGGTTTAAGAGATGACCATAATTACGTCAGTCTATTACTTCTTTCAAAATACTTTCTTGATCTTGAAATAATAATTGTTACCAATTTTTCAACAGTCCATTGTGTCCAGCAAAAAAAACAATTTAACAGTCTTCCAGGACAAACTATTTCAATAATCCCAACAATTGATAAAATTGCGATAACAACTGATGGATTAAAATATTCTTTAAATAACCAAACTCTTTCGAATATAAGCCAAGGTATCAGTAATGTTACCTTAGGTTCTAAATTTTCTATTGAAGCAACTAAACCGGTTTGGGTAATAATAAATCACCCCTAATGATTGACCTTCATCCGGCAGACTGGACAATTATTTGTCTTTATTTCATAATTGTTTTTGGGGTTGGAATAGCAAAACCCTTAAAACACAAAGGATTAGATGAAAACTATATACTTTCAGGAAGACAATTGAGTTTACCTGGCTTTATTGCTAGTCTAGTGACCACTTGGTACGGGGGAATCCTTGGCATAGGTGAAAACACATATCTTTATGGTATTCAAACCTGGTCTATTTTTGGACTACCTTATTATATTTTTGCGTTTTTGTATGCTCACTGGCTTACCAAAAAAATTTATAAGAAAAAAATGATTTCTATTCCAGATCATTTTCGCCAATATTTTGGGGAAATCTCCGGTCTAATTAGTGCACTACTTTTAGTTTTTTTAGCAAGTCCCGCTCCTTACATATTAAGTATGGGTGTGTTATTTCAATTTCTCTTTCAAATAAATTCAGGGCTGTCAATATTTATTTCAATTCTTCTGAGTATAGTATATATATGGAATGGTGGGTTTACAGCTATAGTGAGAACGGATAAAGTACAATTTATTTTCATGTTTTTTGGATTCATAATTTTACTCCTATTTTGTTATGGTATTTATGGATCACCAATAAAAATTTATAAATCCCTTCCTGATTTACATCGCGATATATTAGGAGGAAATTCATTACAGTATTTAGCTGTATGGTTCTTTATTGCAGCATGGACAATAATTGATCCTAGTTTTTATCAAAGATGTGCTGCCGCAAAAACTCCAAAAATTGCAAAAAAAGGATTGCTGATCTCTATTGGATTTTGGGCTGTTTTCGATTTTCTCACTATTCTTACAGGCCTTTATGCAGTTCAAACGTTACAAACTAATAACCCCCTTCTCACTTACCCATTACTTGCACAAAATATTTTGCCGATCGGGATTCTGGGTTTTTTTCTTGCAGGGATCTTTGCAATTATCATGTCAACAATAGACTCATTTAGCCTTTTAAGTGCAATTACATTTGGAAGAGATATTCTATGGCGTATTCAGAAGCCTCTGTTGAACAATAGTTCCGTATCGATGATCAAGCGTGGAATATTGGTCACCTCCTTTATATCTTTTTTACTTGCATATAGTGTTCCCTCAGTCGTTAAACTCTTTTATTCTCTTGGATCTACTATAATACCAGGTATCATACTCCCTTTTTTATCAACACTTCATGAAAAAATAAGGCCGATTAGTGAAAAGAACGCCTTGATATGGATATTAACACCAGTTTTTGTTTCCTTAATTTGGCTTTTAATTAGTCTCTTTAATGGTAAATCACTGTTTGGAATTGAACCATTTTATCCAGGTTTTTTTCTTTCAATATCCCTAGGGCTATATTTTAAACAAATAAGAAATTTGAGGGATGTATTTAGCTAAGCTATCAAAGGTTTTGATCCTTAATAATAATTTTAAAGATATCTCATCCCTGACTGTACTATTACTAAAAAATTTTGCATTATGAGGATTCAAAAAATAGTATAACAATTGTAGTTCTAATTTAATCATTCAATTTTCTACTTTAGTTGAATGTATAGTAAGTCCGCTTAGATTCTTCTGACTATTGGATGTTATGCAACTTAATAA
>MDTA01055606.1_pt1 | contig 40757 bp, 39 predicted proteins | sample 811151 | NCBI WGS metagenome assembly MDTA01 (sample SAMN05326648, study PRJNA326480) | marine metagenome | isolation source: seawater | place: Indian Ocean: South | collected 2010
AAGGTAAATTTAATTTTGAGGCTAATTTCATAATTCTTTGTGATTTTCTATAACCCTCAGGTTTTGCCATACCAAAATTATTTTTTACTCTTGAATCAATATCTTTTCCTTTATCATTTCCAACAACCAAAAATTTTTTATTTTTAATTTTTGCAAAGCCTCCCTTAATTGATGAGTCGTCTGCAAAAAGTCTATCACCAGAAAGGTTTTCAAAACTTTCAAAAACTCTATTTACTATATCATCAAACTTTGGTCGATCTTGGTGTCTACAAACCTTTACTTTTTGAAAAGGTGTTAATTCGCCATAAATCTCTGAAAGCTTTTTATCAAATTTTTCTTGAAGATCACTTAACTCGTTTGCAATATTTTCACTAGTATCTTTTAAGTGTCTTAATTCTTCAATTTTTGACTGAATCTCAAGTAAAGGCTTTTCAAAATCAAGAAAATTTTGCATTAAAACTCAATTTTATTTTCCACCAATTAGCTTGGCCTTCTGTACTAAAACTTCAGCTTGTCTAATTGACGCTATATCAATTAATCTACCATCAAGAGAAACAGCTCCTTTGCCATCTTTTTTTGCTTGTTCCATGGCCTCAAGAATTCTCTCAGCCTGGTTAACCTCTTTTTCTGATGGACTCATAACTTTATTTGCAAGGTCAATTTGACTAGGATGAATTGCCCATTTACCCTCACAGCCGAGTGTAGCTGAACGGTTAGCCTGAGCTATATACCCATCAGGATCATTAAAATCTCCAAAAGGACCATCAATGGGACGTAGTCCATTGGCTCTTGCTGCTATAACCATCTTGGAAACAGCATGATGCCACATATCACCCCAATGTTTTTCTCGAGGGTTATCTCCATCAATGTCAGTTAGAACATGATAATTGGGGTTTGGTCCTCCTATTACGGTTGTTTTTGCTTTAGTTGATGCTGCGTAGTCAGCAACTCCAAAGTGAAGTGATTCAAGTCTTCTTGGATATGCAGCAATTTCATTGATGTTTTGCATTCCTAGTGCTGTTTCCACAATTAATTCAAAACCAATTTTCTTTTCAACGCCCATTGCATCTTCAACTTGGGTACATAACATATCTACAGCATAAACATCAGAAAAAGTGCCAATTTTTGGAATCATTATTAAATCAAGCTTTCCTGGTGCTTGTTCAATCAAATCAACAACATCTCTATACATAAAATGAGTATCGAGACCATTAATTCTAACAGACATTGTTTTTGAGTTCCAATCAATATCGTTTAACCCCTCAATAATATTTTTTCTCGCTTTTTCTTTCTCATCAGGTGCAACTGCATCTTCAAGGTCAAGAAAGATTACATCAACATTACTTTTTGCAGCCTTTTCGAATAAGGAAGGGTTACTGCCAGGTACAGCTAATTCACTTCTATTAAGCCTTGGTTTTGCTTGTTCAATAATTTTAAAACTCATAATTTCCTCACTTTTAATTTATGTGTTTATTTTAATATAAAAAATAATCTTTAAACTCAACTTAATTTTTTAAACTTTTTTATCTCCTCATCAACAGATTTTTTTTTCTCTAAAACTTTTCTAAGCCTATCCGACTGAATATGCGTGTAAATTTGAGTTGTAGAAATATCTTTATGACCCAATGATTCCTGTATTATTCTGAGATCGACACCTCTACCTAACAAATGTGAAGCAAATGAATGTCTTATTACATGTGGAGAGACCTTTTGGGGGTCTAAATTAATTTTTAAAGCAAGCTCTTTTAAAATCTGAAAGAATCTATTTCTTGTTAAATGTCCGAATTTTGATTTTGAAGGAAATAAATATTGTTGATGATTCATTAGTTTATGGTTGCAAATAGAGAAAATATATTTTTTTAAAACTTTTGAGACTTTTCCAAAAATAGGCACTATTCTCTGTTCTCCCCCCTTACTCTTTATCATTATAGATGAAAAATCATCATTAATATCTCCCAATTTTATATTAACCAACTCACTGACTCTAATGCCTGTAGCATATAAAATTTCCAGAAGTAAAGTTAATCTTAACCCTCTAAAACTTAAATTCTCATAACTTTTTTCAATTAGTGTATTAATTTCTGATTCTTTTAGAAACTTAGGAACTTGCTTAGGAATTTTTGGAAAATCAAAGTTGTCAATTGGATTACTCTTAATTAGTTTAAGATCAATTAAAAATAAAAAAAAGTTTTTAATCGAGGAAAGTTTTCTGCAATGACTTCTAGGTGAAAGATTTTGGGATAAATAATTTATGTAATTTTTTATTGATTTATTATTGTTTGAAAAAAAACTATTTTTACCTAAAAATTTAGCAAATTCTAAAATATCGTTTTTATAAGATAGAATCGTATTTTTTGACAAGTTTTTTTGAGCAAATATAAATTCAATGTATCTTTCTATGTAATAATTTTTATTTTCAATCATTCTATTATAATTAATGACATTTGTTTCAGCTCCTCGGTAAAACCAAGATTCTTTAAAATCAATAATATCTGATAACTTTCAATGATACTGAGATCTTTAATACTTTTATTTCCAAAAGTTTTAAAAAAAATTTTCATTGAATTAAAGATATCATTTTTTTTTGATAATGATTCTGCCATGAACAGACCGTTCAAAGAATTACTATTTAGTTTTTCATTGCTTAAAAAATTTAACTTACTTATGACATCACTCATAGGCTGGGTTAAATTAAAATTTAAAATTAAATTCATTAAAATTTTTTGATACTTTTGAGAATTCAATTTACTAACCTTGCCTAATTTATTTATTTTTTCCTCTAAGACAAATTTGTCAGTAGAAAAATTATTAAGTTGCTTTGCTATTTCAATGGATAACTCTCTAAAAATTGAGTCTATATCATCTTTGTTTTCGATTTTTTCTAGAACCAAACTTGCATTAATATAATCTTTTTGTGATTGATACATTCTTGAAACTAATAAAATTTGTTCTTTTGACTTTGTTATTTTTTCAAGTTTGACTTTATCAAATATAAGACTTGAAATTTGGGTAAATAGATTATCAATGATAGATACTTTCAAAAGTGCAATTATTTTTTGAAATTTCATCTCTTCATTTTTTTCCATTATAATTGATTGATAAAGTAGTGGTCTTGCTTTAGCTGGAGATAATGTTTTATAAAGTTTTAGGGAATTTTCCAAATCAGCCCCCTCGTATCTTGGCAGCATATATGCCTCAGATAAAAAATCACTTTCAATTCTTCCTTGTTTGACTAAAAGTTCAGCACAAAAAATCTTGATATCAGTATCTACGGCTGGATTAGATAAAATAAAGAGTAAACCACTCGTATTTAGATTTTCTACCTGCTCATAATTAGGTGAAATATCAGCATATTGTAAGGATGACATTATGATTGGATTTAGGGATTTAATTTGATTTAATTTTTTTTTTAATATTTTCAGATCCAGCATCACTTTCATCTCTCATAAGTGAATATGCCAAATCAATAAAAAAAGAATCTCCTGGATTACTTTGTTCTTTCAATAGAAGTAAGCCTAATTTAGCTTCTTCATAATTATTATTTAAAATATCACAAATTATTATTATTTTACCAAAAACAACTGGTGGTGTATCAATTGGTTTTGTTTCTAAAATTTTACAAGCTTCTGCATGACGGTTTCTTAAAAAATTTCCCTCTATCATTTTTATTAAAATAAATTCATTAGATTTTAAATTAGTAGATTGTGTATAATAATATTCTATTTCGTTTAATCTCCCAGTTTCAAATAATTTATTAATTAAAAGTTCAAGAATCTTTTTATCTTGATCTAATGTAACTGAATCTTTATCAATAACTTTTCTAGTAGTCAAAAAGTTGAAGATCATATTTTGAACTAAATGGTTTGGACTTTTTCCAGGAAGTATTGAGATAAAATTTTCCATATCATTAAAATTTTTTCCTTCAAAAATATTTTTCCATGTGTCATCATTATTTACATCCCCAATCTCACTAAGATAAATAGTTTCATTCTCTTTCATTTGTATATTTTTGTCACCAAAGATTTGGGCTGATTGCAATTGAATACAAAAAAAAAGAAAAAAAATAATGACTAAACTATTTCTTATCAACTTGATAATCGCTTTCGATAATTTTAGGTTTTACAACAAAATCAGTTGTACCAAGGTATATTAAAAACACAAAAAATGAAATTACAAAGGATACAAGGATTTTTAAAACTAGTTTATTCATAATTATGTAGTTTTAACATCAAAAATTAATTATACAAATCATACATGATTTCAGACAAATAAGATAGATTACAATGATATTAGAAAAAAAAAATATAGTACTTATAGGAATGACTGGAGTTGGAAAAACAACTATTGGAAGAATTTTATCTAAAATCCTTAGAAAAGGTTTCATTGATATTGATTTTGAAATAGAAAAAGCCTCAGGTCACAAAATAACTGACATTTTTGAAAAATATGGTGAGGATGAATTTAGAATTCTTGAAGGGAAAGTTTTATCAAAAAATTTAGATTCTCTGAAAAACTGTGTTATTTCAACCGGTGCAGGAATTTTGCATAATGACACAATTGTTGAACTCGTGAAAAAGAAAAGTATTAGCATTTTTTTAGAAATTAAAATTTCAAATCTTATCCATAGGTTATCCAATAATTTAAAAAATAGACCAATGCTAAAAAAAGGTGACTTAAAAGAAAATCTTGAAAAAATGTTAAAAATAAGAGAGATAAATTACAATAAGGCTGATATTAAAATTTCAGTCGATGGACTTTCTTTGACAGATATTGTAGGTAGAATTGTCCAAAAACTAAAAAGCTATGAGTAAAATTGAAAAATTACAAGTTAATTTAAAGTCAAGATCTTATCCAATTTATATCGGAATGAATCTGTTAGCTGATATTGAAAAACTTATAAAAAACTACGAGTTTTACTCAAAAATTATAATAGTAACAGACACTAATATTAAAAGAAAACTTAATTATTTAATTATTTCTTTAAAAAGTCGTTCTAGTAAAGCTTTTAGTTTAATAACTCTCCCAGCGGGAGAAAAAACTAAAAGTTTCAATTGTCTTCAGTTTCTTTGCGAAAAAATTTTGCAAAAGAAAATTGATAGAAAAACACTTTTAATTTCTATGGGAGGTGGAGTTGTTGGTGATATTGTTGGCCTAACAGCAAGTTTGCTTTTAAGGGGTATTGATTTTATTCAAGTGCCAACTACCCTGCTCGCTCAAGTTGACAGTTCAGTGGGAGGTAAAACAGCGATAAACACAAAATTTGGAAAAAATCTAATAGGAACATTCAATCAACCCAAAGCTGTTATTATATCGCTAGAAACCTTAAAAAGTTTACCAAAAAGACAACTCCTTGCCGGATATGCGGAAATATTGAAATATTCCCTCATAAAAGACAAATCTTTTTTTGACTGGCTTAAAAAAAATGGTGGAAAATTAATTTCACTTGATCAATCATCATTGATTTACGGAATAAAAAAAAGTTGTAAAATAAAATCAACAATTGTATCGGAAGATGAGAGAGAACTTGGAATAAGAGAAATTTTAAATTTTGGTCACACTTTTGGTCACGCTATTGAGTCATTAACTGGATTTTCCAATCGCATTATTCACGGCGAGGCAATTTTTTTAGGAATGTTTCTAGCTCTAAAATATTCAGACTTTTTAGGTTTCTGTAAACCAAGTGATATTGGTTCATATAAGAAACATTTATCAGAACTTAAAATACCATTCAAATTATCTGATTATAATCTTAAATTTAAACCTAAGGCTTTCTTAGAACATTTAAAATTTGATAAGAAAATAAGTAACAGTAAGATAAAATTTATTTTATTGAAACAATATGGTAAAACCGTAAGTTATATAGTAGATAACGAAAAAATATTAATGAACTTTCTCGAGAAAAATTTAAAATTATAAAATGGACTTTCCATTACACATCTTAATTGGTTCAATATTTGGATTAATAATTCTATCAGCTTTTTTCTCTGGATCTGAAACCTCATTAACATCTGCTTCAAAACCGAGAATGCACAATCTTGCAAGAACGGGAAAAAAAAATGCAAAGATATTTCAGGAATTATTTAAAAATAAAGAATTATTAATCTGTACGATATTATTTGCGAATAATCTTGTAAATATTTTGGCTTCAGCCATTGCAACCAAAATTCTCTTAGAAGTTACAAATAATGAAGGAATTCTCTATGCAACAATTATCATGACGCTGATGATTTTAATCTTTGGAGAACTTATTCCAAAAACTCTTGCACTATCAAAGTCTGATCAATACGCACTAAAAATTGCACCTTTCATGAGAGTATTGGTTTATCTACTTTATCCTCTGACAATTAGTCTAAACTTTGTAGCAACATCAATCTTGAAAGTTTTTGGTGTTAACATTCTTCATTTTAAAAAGGAAGAAGTCTCTGAAAAACGAGAAGAAGAATTGAGAGGAGCAATTGATCTACATGGTGAGGATTCCTCAAAAGATGAAAAAAATATGTTAAAATCAATTTTAGACCTGGATGATATTACTGTTGGCTCAATAATGATTCCAAGAAAAGATATTTTCAGCCTTCCATCTGATATTCAATATAACGAATTGATAGTTAAATTAAAGAATTCACCACATTCAAGAATTCCTATTTGGGAAAAAAACCCAGAAAATATCATTGGAGTTTTCCATATAAGAAAACTCATAGAATTAAAAAGTAACGATTTAAAAACATTTAATATTAATTCATTATGTCAAAAACCATGGTTTATTCCTGAGTCTACAAAACTTGATAACCAGCTTCTTGAATTCAAGAGAAGAAAAGAGCATTTTTCAATCGTTGTTGATGAATATGGAGAGTTTTTAGGAATTGTTACTTTAGAAGATATTATCGAAGAAATAGTTGGGGAGATTGATGATGAGCATGACGTACTTAAGATTTCGAAAAATATTCAAGGAATTAAGTCAATAACCCCTAATAGTTTTTTAGTTAAAGGTGATACATCAATAAGAGACTTAAACAAAGAATTAAATATAAATCTTCCAGTATCGAACGCCTCAACTACAGCTGGACTTATCTTGTATGAGAGCAGAACAATTCCAAAAAAAGGACAGGTCTTTTCCTTTTTTGATTTAAAGTTTGAAATTTTATCAAAAAAAAATAATCAAATTACATTAATTAAAATCATTAAATAGAAAATCATTGAACATTTTCCTAAAATGATATTATAATAAGTTGGGGAGATTTATATGGTTATTCGTGACCTGTTAGATAAGGTTTTAATTAATCAACGTTTAGTTATTATTGATTTAAATAAATCAGCAATGGAAGCTGCAACCACGATGGTTAAAAATAAATGTGGTGCTCTACTTGTCTGTGATGAAAAAAAAGAAGATACTTTAGTCGGAATAGTTTCAGAAAGAGATTTAGCCTTTAGAGTAATTCCAAAAGACCTCAACCCAAAGCGAACAACAGTTTCGAAAATAATGACCAAAAATGTTGAAACTATCTCACCCAAAAAAACAACTCATGACGCCATTCATATTATGAAAGCTCGGGGCTTTAGACATCTACCAGTTGTTGAAAATAAAAAGATTATAGGAATTCTGTCGATGCGTGACCTTTATGATTACGCACACAATGAACTTCAGGATTCACTCAAGAAACACCAAGAATTTATGTTTGGAACAGGTTATGGAAGTTAGATAATTTTAATCGAAAGTGCATGTATATGCTTATCCATTTCCTGTTTTAAAACTGAATATATCTGTCTTTGCCCCTCAATTCTCGGAAGTGCATCAAGTTTAGTTGATTTTATTTTAACTGAAAAGTGCGAGTTTCCATTATTTGGACTACCACTATGACCTTGATGTTTGTGCGAATCATTTGTAACCTCAAGAATCTCAGGTTCAAAAAAATCAAAGAGTTTTTTGTATATTGTTGATTCATTCATATATTAAATAATAAAATATATTATGAGAAAAAAGTCAAACAAACCGTTTATTAATAAATTTAATAATGAAAATAGTATTAAAACGTGTGATGAGCAAGGATGTACCAATCATGGAGAATATGTTGCTCCAAAATCACCTAATAGTAAGGAAAAATATTTTTTTTGTTTGGAGCACATAAAAAAATATAACAAAAGGTGGAATTTTTTTGCTGGAAAAAGTCAAACACAGATTTATGAATATCAAAAGAATGATTTTTTCGAAGGTAGGCCAACGAGGCCTTTTGCTAGAGGACACAGTTCAAAAATAAAATTTCAATTTAAATATGGCTTTATAAAAGAAAAAATAAATTTTAAAAAAAGGGACTTTAGTTTCACTAATAAAAAATCTAAAGCACAACCCAAAATTAATGCTGCTCTAAAAATTTTCTCATTAAAACATGATTTTGATGAAAAGAATCTAAAAAAAAGATATAAAGAATTGGTAAAAAAATATCATCCAGATCTCAATAAAAATCTATTAAACAAAGACTCTAAAATTAAAGAAATAAATAATGCATACAATATTTTAATAAAACACGCCAAGGAAAATTATGAAACTACATGATGAACTTAATATTTTAAAAAAACCAGATAGTGTGTCCTATACAGATGAACTTTTCGGAATAGAAAAAAGGATTTCTGTATCTCACTTTTCAAAAAAAACTGATTTAGTTCCACCAATAGATGAAAGTTATGTGTTTGATGAAATTACAACAATGTCAATTATTGCTGGCTTCAATCATAATAAGAGAGTTCTAATTCAAGGTTTGCATGGAACCGGAAAATCGACACATATTGAACAAATAGCAGCAAGACTCAATTGGCCTTGCTTACGTATTAACTTAGATGGTCATATCAGTAGATTCGATTTATTAGGTAAAGATGCAATTACAATAAAGGATCAAAAACAAATTACAACATTTAAACAAGGGTTGCTTCCATGGTCAATTGAAAACCCTGTTGCTTTAGTTTTTGATGAATATGATGCAGGTCGTCCTGATGTGATGTTTGTTATTCAAAGACTTTTAGAATCTGATGGGAAATTAACACTTCTTGACCAAAACAAAATTATAACACCCAACCCATACTTTAGAATTTTTGGAACATGCAATACATTAGGTGCAGGTGATAATTCAGGTCTTTATCATGGAACACAAAGTCTTAATCAGGGTCAATTGGATAGATGGAACATATTCACCACATTAAATTTTATGAAACCTGAAGTTGAAGCCAAAGTCATTTTAAACAAAATTGGTAAAATTAATAAAAAAATAAAAAACGAAATTAAAAATATGGTCAATCTCGCAAATCTTATTAGAAATTCTTTTACCAAATCTGACATCTCCTCAATAATGTCTCCGAGAACATCAATTATATGGGCACAAAATATTATCATTTTTAATAATGTAGAATTGGCCTTTAAACTTACTTTTTTTAATAAATGTAACGAAAACGATCAAAATATAATTGCTGAACTTTATCAAAGATGTTTTGGGAGAGAACTTGTCTAAATCTAATAAAAAAGAAATTTTAAATCATCAAGAAGCAGTTGCTTCAACTCTTTCCTTCAACAAAAATTTTCAGTTATTAAATTCTGAAAACCAATTCACAGGAAGCCCATTTGAAAAAAGTGAAACAAAAATTGACGAAACTACTAAAAAGTTCACAAGAGGTTGGTTTGATTTTAGAGCATTAAATGTTAAATATAATAATGAAAAAATTTTTAATGAGTTTTTGCCTTTTAATCAAAAAGAACAAAATCTTTTTAAACTTTTTAATTCATCTAGATGCTTAGCTCTTGGTTTTACTTCTTATAAAGGGTGTCGCTTAAATTTTAAAAACTATTTTACTCAATTAGATTTAATATTTGATTTTAAACTAGAAAAAAATGATGAGCTATTTTTTAAAAATTTACTGTTATTTTTTGATTCCTCGGGTACAAAATTTGAACCCTTAAAAAAAATCTATCCAAAAATTTCAAAAGGAGACTTTGATCAACTATTCCAAAACATTTTAGATCAAAAAAAGTTCTCTAAAAAATGTATTGAAATTATCAAAAAATTTTTTTCAGATGAAAAGGAAAATCATATTAATTCAACACAAAACCTTGAAAATACAGAAACAAATCAACAAAAAACCCAACCTAAAAAAGAAGAAAAGCCTGCAATACCTAAAGAAAAATTATCTCAGGATTCAAAAGAAAAAAAAGAAAGAGGTAACGAAAATACTAAGTTTCAAAATCCATTAAGTCAGGAAAAAAATAAATATTCCTACTATACGAGGGAATTTGATTTATTTGTAAATGCTGAAAATCTCTCAGATAGGAAAGAATTAATAAATTTAAGAAAAAAATTTGAGATAGAATATTTTGAAAGCTCAAGATTAATTAATAAATTGGTTAGGAAATTAAACAAACTTTTTAATTCTTTAAATTCAAACGCCTGGAACTTTGATCAAGAAGAAGGGTATTTTGACACATCTAAATTTGCAAGCTTTATTGCAAACCCAGCTCATAGAGAAATCTATAAAAACGAAAAAGAAATTAAAGAAAAGAACACAATTGTTAGTTTGTTACTTGACAATTCCGGGTCAATGAGAGGTAAACCAATCATAATATCTGCAATTACAACAGAAATTATTACTAAAGTTTTAGAAAAATGTAATGTAAATGTTGAAATACTTGGCTTTACAACCAGAGAATGGAAAGGAGGAAATTCAAAAAAAAAAATGGATGGAAAACGGTAAACCAAATTTTCCAGGAAGACTTAACGACCTCCTACACATAATCTATAAAGATGCAAACTCCCAATGGTATAAATGTAAAAATAACCTTGGCCTAATTCTTAAAGAGGGATTGCTTAAAGAAAATATTGATGGTGAAGCTTTGCTATGGGCCTACAATAGATTAATTTTTAAACAAGAGAAAAAAAAGATACTTATAATAATATCAGATGGTGCACCAGTTGATGATTCCACATTATCAACAAACTCCCCTAATATTCTTGATGATCATTTAAAAGAAATTGTAAATCAAATTGAGAAAAAAAATAAAGTTAATTTACTAGCTATTGGCATTGGTCACGATGTATCAAAATATTACAAAAATGCCTTTGTTATTGATGATGTAGATAGTTTGGGTGATGTTATTATTGAAAACTTATCCAAAATGCTGATAACAAATTGATTTTTTTCAAGAGGGCTTTTTAGTTGAAAGAATTTTTTTAATTTTCCTTGTTTGATCGTTAAGTAAAGAGTTTTTGAGGCCAAGAATATAATTATCAATACCCCCATTTTTCTCTACTGTCTTTATTCCTTTAGATGTAACTTTAAGTCTTATATTCTTTCCAAGAATTTCAGAGAAAAAAGAAACGTTTTGAAGGTTAGGAAGAAATCTGCGTTTAGTCTTATTGACAGCATGACTAACATTATTTCCTGACATTGGTTTAACATTAGTTATGTTACATTTTTTTACCATTAGTGTATAAAACATAAAATAAGATAAAAATCAATAATCAAACAATTTATTTTTTTATCATATAGTTACTTATGGCCCTAGCAGCACTGTACAAACTCAGTTTGTTTTTTTTAACATTTTCTAAAAACTCTTTAATTTCTTTTTTTGAAATGAGTTCATTAGAGATAAAGTCTTTTACCTTAAAATCAACAAAACTCCATAATCTTTTTATTTTTTGTAAGTCTCTCTCAACAAAAAATTCTTTATTTTTTTTTCTTTCTTTTATAAAACTTTCTATAAAAGCCCATATTTGTTCCATTCCACTTAAATTTAAAGATGAACATGTAAATACTCCAATGTTCTTGTAAGACCTAGGTTTTTTTATTATATGGATTGCATTTTTATATTCTCTTTGGGTTATTTCTGCAGACTTTTTTAGTTGACCATCAGCTTTATTGACAATTATTATATCGGCCATCTCTATAATTCCTTTTTTTATGCCTTGAAGCTCATCTCCACCTGATGGGAGAAGCAAAACAAGAAAAATATCAACCATATTATAAACTTCCGTTTCAGCCTGACCAACTCCCATTGTTTCAACAAATATTATATCAAAACCAGCCTCCTCTAAACAAAGAATTGATTCTGAAGTTCTTTTTGCAACACCTCCTAGATGTCCACTACTTGGTGACGGTCTTACAAAAGCGTTTTTATTTACTGAAAGTTTTTCCATTCTAGTTTTATCTCCTAAAATGGATCCTCCAGAAAACTTTGAAGATGGATCAATTGCTAGAACTGCTATTTTAAAACCTTTTCTTATTAACTCACTTCCAAAAGATTCAATAAAAGTTGATTTACCAACACCTGGCACCCCAGTTATACCAATTCTAATTGATTTATTATTTCCTTTGAATTGTTCCAAAAGCCTCTCAGAGATAATTTGATCCTTTTTTAGTGATGATTCTATAAGGGTGATAGCTTTTCCTAAGTATTTTCTTGAGCCTGATTGAATGTGATTATGAATTTTTTTAATTTTCTTTTGTTCATCTTCATCTATAAAATATTCTTTTTCATCTCTAAAACAAAAGTCATTAGGACTCACAAAACCTCCTGTTTCATTGTAAATTTTTACTAATGTTTTCTTTTCAGGAAATCTCTCTCCATTAATATATCTGGACAAGGATACTGGTGATATTTCAAGGACTTTTGAAAATTGTATATGTGAGATATTTTTTAGTTTAAGATAATCTTTAAGCCTCATAATTAACCATAAAGGTTAATATATCATAATATTTTCATAATTTCAATAGCTGCCTCTGGTATATTTGTGCCTGGGCCAAAAACTTTGCTAACGCCTAGCTTATAAAGATCATCATAGTCTTGAGGTGGTATAACTCCTCCACATATAACCCTAATATTATCAGCATCGTATTTTTTTAAAGCCTTGATTAGTAGTGGAACCAAAGTTTTATGTCCAGCAGCTAATGTAGAAACACCGATAATATGTACGTCATTTTCAATTGCTTGCTTAGCTGCTTCATCTGGTGTTTGGAATAATGGGCCCACATCGATGTCAAAGCCTAGGTCAGCAAAAGCAGTTGCAATCAGTTTTGCTCCTCTATCATGACCATCTTGACCCATTTTAACAACTAACATTCTTGGCCTTCTGCCTTTATTATTTATAAATTTTTGAATATGATCATTAATAGAGCTAACTTTTTCTGTTGATTTTATATTTTGTCCGTAAACTCCACTTATAGTTTTGCTTGATAATGTGTGTCTACCAAAAACTTTCTCCATTGCTTCAGTCATTTCTCCAACCGTACAAAAGTTTCTAGCGGCCTCTATACAAACCTCTAAAAGATTACCCTGACCTCTTGCTACTTCTTCAATTTTTTTTAAATAATTTTTTACTACATTATTATCTCTAGAATCTTTAAGTTTTTGGAGTGCTGTGATTTGTTTTTTTCTTACCTCTTCATTATTGATTGATAAAATATTAATTTCTTGTTTTTCAGTTGGCTTGTATTTGTTTACACCAACAATTATTTGCTCTTCAGAGTCTACTTTTGCCTGTCTCTTAGCAGAGCTCTCTTCTATTCTCATCTTTGGAATACCCATTTCAATTGCTTTTACCATTCCACCAACTTCATCAATTTCATCTATTAATTTATTTGCCTCAGATACCATGCTTGAGGTCAAGCTTTCTAAATAATAAGAACCAGCCAACGGATCTATAACATTTGTGATTCCAGTTTCTTCGGATAAAATTAACTGAGTATTCCTTGCTATCCTAGCTGAAAAATTTGTTGGTAGGGCTAAAGCCTCATCGAAACTATTTGTATGCAGAGACTGAGTTCCTCCAAGAACGGCAGCCATCGCCTCAACAGTTGTTCTAACAATGTTATTGTATGCATCCTGTTCCATTAAAGAAACACCTGAAGTTTGGCAATGAGTTCTAAGGGCCAGGCTTTTGTGGTTTTTAGGGTTGAACTTCTTCACAATTTCTGACCACATAAAGCGTGCCGCCCGCATTTTTGCAATCTCCATAAAAAAATTCATACCAATAGACCAGAAAAATGATAGTCTCGGAGCAAAATCATCAATATCAAGACCTCTTTCAAGTGCAGCCTTTATGTATTCCTTACCATCTGCAAGAGTATAAGCCAACTCTTGAACTTGATTGGCACCAGCTTCTTGCATGTGATAACCACTAATAGAAATTGAATTAAATTTGGGCATCTTCTTTGAAGTATATTCTATTATATCAGCCACAATTCTCATACTTGGTTCAGGCGGAAAAATAAATGTATTTCTAACCATAAATTCTTTAAGAATATCATTCTGGATTGTTCCAGTCAGTTTTTCAATCGGGCAGTGTTGATTAATCCCACTTGCAACAAAACATGCTAAAACAGGTATTACTGCACCGTTCATTGTCATAGACACACTCATTTTTTCAAGTGGAATCCCATCAAATAATTTATTCATATCTTCAACCGAATCGATTGCAACACCTGCATTTCCAACATCTGCAACAACTCTTTGATGATCTGAGTCATAGCCTCTGTGCGTCGCTAAATCAAATGCAACCGATAATCCCATAACACCATTTTTTAGACCTTCTTTGTAAAATTTATTGGATTCCTCGGCAGTGGAAAATCCAGCATACTGCCTAATTGTCCAAGGTCTATTGGTATACATAGTTGCTCTAGGCCCTCTAGTAAAAGGTGGTAAGCCTGGTAGCCCAATTTCATGGTTCAAATTCTTGGTATCATCCTCTGTGTAAAGAGGTTTTACTTTTATACCCTCTGGCGTCTCCCAAGAGAGGTCTTCTAAGTTTTTTTCTTTTAATTCCTTGGAAGCTGAATCTAACCAATTTTTAATATCTTTCTTTGACAACTTATACTCTCTTTAAATAAAATTTTTCATACAAAAACTTGGGAATATATTTTTTTTTTTTATTAAATCATCTAATTTTTGTTTATCAATATCGTTATTATTATTTACATCTCGGTGAATACCATTTGTAATTAGCAAAGAATCTAAATTTTGTGAATTTGCACCCATGATATCGTTTTCAAGAGAATCTCCAATGACTAAAATTTTATTTTTTTCATTAAGAAGTTTAAAACAAAATTCGTAAATATTTTTATGAGGTTTTCCAAAGTATTTCACTTTGCCACCTATTTTTTCATAATATTCAGCTAATAAACCAGCACAAATCATGAAGTTTTTTCCTCTTATCACAGTTTTATCTGGGTTTGAACAAATCATTAGTGAGTCAAACTTTATTAAGTCATTTAATATATCTGTGTAATTATCTAAAACATCATCATCACCCCATGGCCCTGTGTTAATTATTATATCTACGCCTGAGGAATAATCTTCCACTATTTCAACATCTAGACCCTCAACAAGGTGAAAGTCTCTTGGTGGTCCAATCAAAAAACATCTCTTTCTCTCATAGTTCTCTTTTAAATTTAACCAAGTTATTTCTCCTGATGAAACGATATGATCATAAAACTCTTTTGTTAATCCAAAGCTCTTTAATTGATCAGAGATTACAGATGCCCTTCTTGGTGCATTAGTTATAAAGAAAATTATTTTTTTTTTATTTTTCAACCTTTTTAAGGTTCTCTTCACATATTCAAATAACTCTACACCGTTATGAATTACCCCCCACAAATCAACAAAAAAAATTTTGTAGTCGTCCTCAATCTCTTCTAAGGTTCTTAGTTTTATACAATCTTTCATATTTCTCTGTTAGTTCCAATAAGATCCTCTAATGTTTTTATTTTATTTTTCCTCATCAAATTACTAAGTTGAGATAAAATGTTAATAATAACATTAGGACCTTTATATACTAAAGATGTGTAGAGTTGGACAAGACTGCAACCACTAGAAATTTTTTCAAAAGCATCTCTACCATCAGACACACCTCCCACACCTATAAGAATAATTTTTCCTTTAGTAAGTTTATATGTTTTTCTTATAATTTGATTACTTAATTTTTTTAAAGGAGTGCCAGATAAACCACCATCCTCGGAAATTTTCCAGAAGTTTTTTACTGGCCTTGACTCTAAATTTTCTCTCTGAGTTGTTGTGTTTGTAAGGATTAAGCCGTCAACTATTTGTGACTTAATTACTATATCGCAAATATCTGTTAACTCTTTATTGGTGAGATCGGGTGATAATTTTATAAAAGTTGCTTTTTTTTTTAGTTTTTCAAGATTGTTTAAAAGTTTCTTTAACTGTTCCTTCTTTTGCAAATCTCGCAAGCCAGGGGTGTTTGGAGAGGAAATATTTATTGTTACATAATCTGAATATGGTTGAACCAACTCATAGAGAAATTTATAATCAGATAAAGGTGCTGAGGAACTTTTATTTTTCCCAATATTAACACCAACAATATCGTTTTCATTTTTTTTAAATTTTTTTAAATTTTCTAAAAATATCTCAATCCCACAATTATTAAAACCTAATCTTTGAATTATAGCTTCATACTCAGGAATTTTGAAAACTCTTGGCTTTGGGTTCCCTTTTTGTGGCATTGGAGTTACTGTTCCTACTTCAACAAATCCAAAACCTAATCCAAATGAACCCTTTATTGCTTCAGCATTTTTATCAAAACCAGCAGCTAACCCTATTGGATTTTCAAAATGCTTTCCTAATACCTTAATCTTTAGATTTTCAAATTTTTTTTTTTTTTTTAGCAGATTACTTTTTAATGTCTGTAAAAATAAATAATGCAAGAATTCTGGTGGAAGAAAACTTGTTATTTTTGATAGTAGGCTATAATTTAAGTTATTAAGCATTAAAAAAATCAACCTTAACCACATTTTCTAAAATTAGTTTGTCGTATAAATGAGGAAAGTATTCTCCGTCTCTTGACTTTTCCCAAACTAATTTTTCCCTCAAATTATCAACATCAATTTTTAGTATAACTATCTTTTTTTTTGGAAAATATATTTCTATTGTGCTTTTAAGTTGATTGTACTTTGATAAATGAATGTATCCAGATTTTCTGTCTAATAAATTTCCACAAAAAATTTTATTTCTGTTAAAATGTGACCATTCTTTTTCATCCAAAACTCTGTAAACAAAGCTTTTCTCTTTACTTTTGTTCAATTTTAGTCTCAAGAAGCTTAATTGTTTTATCGATACCATAGAATCTAATAAAAGATCCTAATCTTGGTCCTTGGCTTTGACCAAGAATTACTTCATAAAAACTAGAGAACCAATCTTTTAATTTTTCAAAGTTAAGGGACATACCAATATCATAAATTTTTGTTTGTATATCTTCTGCTTTGGCATCAGAAGGGGTATTTTTTAAGGTCTCTATCAATAATTTAAATCCCTCTTTCTCTTTTTCTGAGGGCTGTCTATATTTTTTTGATGGTAAGATAAATTCTTTAAAATAATTAACTCCATAATTTAAAAGTTTATCTATCCACTCATTTTTTTTTTGTTTCATTTCAGGATAATAGTTGTAAATAAATTCCCATAATATATCACTTGATTCTGCGTTACAAACACTTGCTAAATTTAAGATCATATTAAAAGTAATATTTTCTGGAATTTTTTTCTCGTTAAAACTTATAAACCAAAGTGCTCTATTTATTTTCTCACTTTTATCAAGTTTAAGATATTCATGACTTAGCTTTAAGAACTCGTCTGTAGTTTTAGGAATAACATCAAAAAATAATCTTTTAGCTCTATTAGGGTTTTGGAACATAAAAAGCTCAAGACTTTCTTTCGGGGAGAACTTTAACCAGTCTTCAACTGAAATACCGTTCCCAATAGATTTTGATATTTTTTCACCCTTCTCATCTAAAAAAAGTTCATAGGTATAATTTACTGGCGGAGTCCCTCCTATAATTTTATTTATCCTACTTGAAAGTATGTAGGACTCGATCAAATCCTTTCCATTCATCTCATAATCAATCCCAAGAACATACCATCTCATTGCCCAATCAACTTTCCATTGGAGCTTACATTTCCCATCAAATATTGAGGTGTCTTCTTTTTTATTTGTTAAAGGGTTAATATAAATTATTTTTTTCTCTTTAATGTCTAATTCCAAAACCTTTGCTTGCAAAACTTTTCCTGATGACTGACAAATTGGCAAGAAGGGTGAATAGGTTTCTCGTCTTTCTTTTCTAAGGGTTGGTAAAATAACATCAAGGATTTTTTTGTAATTATTAAAAATTGCTTCTAGTCCCTCATTAAATTTACTATTTTTATAATAATTAGTTGCTGATTTAAATTCATATTCGAATTCAAAACTATTTAAAAATTCTTGTAATTTATTATTGTTATATTCTGAAAAAGATGAAAATTTATTAAATGGGTCAGGAATAGAAGATAATGGTTTATCTAAATTTTCTTTGATTATTGCTTTATTAGGTATGTTATCAGGTACCTTTCTTAGACCGTCCATATCATCAGAAAATACAAAAAGTTTTGTTGGCATATCCGATAATAATTTAAAAGCCTTAATTACCATAGTTGTTCTTAAGACTTCACCGAATGTTCCAATATGAGGTAAGCCAGAAGGTCCATATCCGGTTTGAAATATACAATTTTTTTTTGAGGAATTACTTAAGCGCTTTAATAATTTTTTTGCCTCAATAAATGGCCATTGTTTGAAGTCTGTGTTTTTCATTTTAAAAATTAATAAGATTAATATGATTATCAAATTAAAAAAAAATTAATATACATATCTTTTACGTTGAATTCTTTATTATGCTTTTTTTTATTGTATTTTATTTAAAAACCTTTACTTTTTATATTATATTAATACTTATTGGTTTATGGCTAAAAAATTAAAAGGTGATTATTTTTATCTGTCAGCAAATGACCTTATTACTGGGGATGTGATTTATTTGGGTAAAAAAGAATGGAGTAAAGATTTTGATGAGGCTATAAAAATCAATCGAAGTGAAATTGATACTTATGAAAAAATAGCTTTGGATGATGAAAAAAAATGTCTTGTTATTTCACCAATTTTTTTGGAATTGAAGGATGATGGTAATATAAAGAAATTAAGAGACAAAATTCGAAAAGATGGGATAACCTTTAATAAAAAGTAAATGTATAAATACTCTGAAAAAGACAAAAATATTTTAAAAAATAGAACAATAGAATTTAAATACCAAGTTGAACGTCGATTAAATGGACAATTAACTGAAGATGAATTTAAGCCATTAAGATTAATGAACGGTTTATACCTGCAACTTCATGCTTACATGTTGAGAATAGCAATTCCGTACGGAGAGCTTTCGTATCTTCAACTTAGAAAGTTAGCAGAAATTTCTGAAAAGTTTGATCGAGGTTACGGTCACTTTACAACAAGACAAAATATTCAATTTAATTGGCCTAAACTAATTGATGTGCCAAATATTTTAAAAGAATTATCTTCAGTTGAAATGCATGCAATACAAACCTCAGGGAATTGTATAAGAAACATATCCTGTGATCATTTAGCAGGAATTAATAACGAAGAAATTGAAGATCCACGGCCATGGTGTGAATTAATTAGACAATGGTCTACCTTTCATCCAGAATTTTCATTTTTACCAAGGAAATTTAAGATTGCAGTTACAGGAGCAAAAAAAGACAGAGCTGCAATTGAAGTTCACGATATTGGGCTAAGATTAATTAAAAAAAATTCTAAAATAGGCTTCGAAATTTTTGTTGGAGGTGGGCAAGGAAGAAGTCCATTTATTGGAAAAAAAATTAAAAATTTTTTGGAAAAGAAAAACATTTTAAATTATCTCGAAGCAATCTTATCAGTTTATAATGAGTTAGGGCGACGCGATAACATTTACAAAGCTAGAATAAAGATACTCGTTCATGAACTTGGTGAAGAAAAACTTAAAGAACTTGTAGAGGAAAGATACAAAGACTTTGAAAACAAAGAACTTGAATTGAGCCAAAAAGAAATTAAAAAAATTTTTAGTTTTTTTAAACTCCCTGTAAAAAAATCTGTAAAATCCAGCTTGCCAATAAATGATAGTTTGGAGTATAAACAGTGGTTGTCTCAGAATATCTTAGAACACAAAGTAAACGGTTATTCTGTTGTAATAATATCACTAAAACCTCCTGGGAAACCTCCTGGTGATATTAACGCAAAACAAATGTATGGACTTTCAGATTTATCCTATAAGTATTCTTTTGGAGAACTAAGAGTTTCTCATGAGCAAAACTTACTTTTACCACATATTAAAAACTCTAATCTATATGATTTATGGATTGAATTAAAAAAACTAGGACTTTCTACTCCAAATGTAGGTTTAATTTCTGACATTATTTGTTGCCCAGGGATGGATTATTGCGCCTTGGCAACAGCAAGGTCAATACCCATTTCTCAAAAAATTAGTAATTCTTTTAAAGAGTATAATTCTCAGAAGAAAATAGGAAATTTAAAAATTAAAATTTCGGGCTGTATCAACGCCTGTGGTCATCATCATGTAGGAAATATTGGGATACTTGGATTGGATAAAAACGGAGAAGAATCTTACCAAATTACTTTGGGAGGAACTGCTACAGAAAATGCTAAAATTGGAGAAATTATTGGCCCATCTTTTCCTGAAAGTGAACTCATGAATGCTTTAGAAAAAATTTTAGAGACATATAAAAAAAATAAGATTACTGATGAAGAGGAATTTCTTGAAGTTTTTAACAGAATAGGAATAAGTGAATTTAAGAAGGATCTTTATGGTAATTCTTAATAAAGATAAGTTGCAAAAAAATGATTATAAATTTGTGAATGAATTACTGGATATAACTGATTTAAATAAAGCAAAGATAATTTTACCTAAAATTTTATGGAAAGAACAAAAAAAAATTCTAAAAGAGAAAACTGAAAAAATTGGGTTACAAATAAATTCTGATGAATCTATTGATGATATTGTTGATGATTTATCACATTTCAGTTTAGTGCAATTAAATTTTCTTTCTTTTAGAGACGGAAGACCATTCACTTTTGCAAAAACTTTAAGAAGGAAGTTTAAATTTAAAAAAGAGATTCGAGCAGTTGGTCACTTATTACCTGATCAATACATTTTTTTGATAAGGTGCGGGGTTGATACAGTTGAAATAGAAAGTCAAGATGAAGAAGTTTGGGTTAAATTTTTTGAAATGGACGAGGGGCTATATTATCAATGAGAAGCCTGATTCAACATCAGGCTTCGTCAAAAAATAATATGGTTCACTTAGAAAAGATAGAGAACTAGAAGTCCATGCCACCCATGCCACCCATGCCGCCCATGCCGCCCATGCCACCACCTGGCATTGGAGGCATTGGTTCTTTAGGCTCTGGCAGTTCAGCAACCATAGCTTCAGTTGTAAGAAGAAGCCCAGCTATAGATGATGCATTCTCAAGAGCAGTTCTAACAACCTTGACTGGATCAATAATTCCAGATTTAACTAGATCAGTATACGTTTCTGTTTGTGCATCAAACCCAAAGTTATTATCTTTTTGCTCAGATAATTTGCCTATCACTATAGAACCCTCAACACCAGCATTCTCTGCAATCTGTCTGCAAGGTGCTTCAAGTGCTTTTCTTACTATATCAATACCTGCATCTTGATCAGGGTTTTTACCTTTTAATCCGCCCAGACTTTGAATTGAGTAAAGAAGAGCAGTTCCTCCTCCAGGGACTATTCCTTCTTCGACTGCAGCTCTGGTTGCATTTAATGCATCATCAACACGGTCTTTTCTCTCTTTTACCTCTACTTCTGTTGATCCGCCAACATTTATAACAGCAACTCCACCTGAAAGCTTGGCTAGTCTTTCTTGGAGTTTTTCTTTGTCATAGTCAGATGTTGTAGTTTCTATCTGGGTTTTAATTTGTTCACAGCGCGCACCAACATCATTCGACCTTCCACTACCACCAACGATGGTTGTGTCTTCTTTGTCAATTCTAACTTTCTTGCATGAGCCTAAATCATTGATGGTTACATTTTCAAGTTTTATTCCAAGCTCGTCACTTATAACTTGTCCACCTGTGAGAATTCCTAAATCCTCAAGCATAGCTTTCCTTCTATCACCAAAGCCTGGGGCTTTAACGGCAGCAACCTTTAGACCACCTCGCAATTTGTTTACTACCAATGTAGCTAAAGCTTCACCCTCAACATCCTCAGCTATTATTAAAAGAGGCTTACTAGACTTTACCACAGCTTCTAACAGGGGTAATAAATCTTGAAGGTTTGATAATTTGCCTTCATTAAGAAGAATAAAAGGATCTTCAAATTCACAAATCATTTTTTCAGCATCGGTGATAAAATACGGAGATAGGTAACCTCTATCAAATTGCATACCCTCTGTTGTTTCAAGAGTAGTATCTCTCGTTTTGGATTCTTCAACAGTGATGACTCCATCTCGCCCTACTTTATCCATAGCTTCAGCTATTTTTTTTCCTATTTCCTCTTCTCCATTTGCTGATATAGTGCCAACTTGCGCTATTTCACCGGAAGAGCCAAGTTTTTTTGCTTTTGATTTAAGATCGGTTAGCACTTTATCAACTGCTAAATCGATTCCTCTTTTAAGATCCATTGGGTTCATTCCAGATGTAACAGCTTTGGCACCTTGTTTAACAATAGCCTGAGCTAAAACCGTTGCTGTTGTTGTTCCATCACCAGCAGCATCAGAGCTTTTACTTGCAACTTCTTTAACCATTTGAGCACCCATGTTTTCAAACTTTTCCCTTAATTCAATTTCTTTAGCAACTGAAACTCCATCCTTAGTTACTCTTGGAGCACCAAAAGATTTATCTAAAATTACATTCCTGCCCTTAGGGCCCAAAGTCACTTTAACTGCATTTGCCAATGCGTCCACGCCTGCAATCATTTGATCACGTGCGTCTGATCCATAAGATATTTTTTTTGCTGACATATTATCTCTCCTTTATTCTAAAATACCCATAATGTCTGATTCCTTCATAATCAAAAGGTCATCACCATCTAGTTTAACTTCTGTGCCAGACCATTTGCCAAAAAGAACTTTATCGCCTTTTTTAACATGCATTGGTTTTAGCTTTCCATCCTCAGTGAGTTCACCGGGACCAACTGCCATTATTTCACCTTCACTAGGTTTTTCTTTTGCAGTATCAGGAATAATTATGCCGCCTGACGACTTTTCATCACTTTCTAGTCTTCTCACGACTACGCGATCTTGGAGGGGTTTGAATTTCATAAAGAATCTCCTTTGTTAGACAATTCAAAAATGAGCCTTTTTGTTATTAGCACTCATTAAGTTCGAGTGCTAAGATAAATAAGATTTAAGTTTTGTCAACTATTTTTTTATGCCAAATTCCTTAATTATAAAACTTTCTAATTTTAAAACACTTTCATTAATAGTCTCATTCATAGTATTGACTGTTAAGTCAGGTGTTTTTGGTTCCTCATAAGGCGATGAAATGCCGGTAAAATTTTTAACCTCCCCCTTTATAGCTTTTGCATAAAGACCCTTAACGTCTCTTTTTATACACTCGTCCAAAGAAGCTTTAATATAAATCTGCCTAAAAATTTCTGGTCTAATATCTCTAGCTTTTTTTCTCTCACTCCTGTAAGGAGAAATCAGAGATACAATAACAATAAATCCTGCTTGAGCAAAAAGATTTGCAACTTCGGCAGTTCTTCTAATATTTTCAGTTCTATCCTCAGGTGAAAACCCCAACCCACTGTTAATACCCATTCTCAAATTGTCTCCGTCAAGAACAAAAATATTTAAACCCTTAGAAAATAATTTCCTTTCTAATTCTTTTGCTATTGTGCTTTTTCCTGAGCCTGAAAGACCTGTCATCCAAATAATTCCAGGTCTGTGATTAAATCTCAGGGCTCTGTCAATTTCAGTGACACTAAAATTTACTGGTTTTATATTTTGAGTTAATCTTTGATTTTTTTGATCTGGAAAGTTTTCAAGATTAATAATTCCTCCAGCTATTATTTGTTCATCATCTAACAAACAAAACCTTCCTGTTCTTTGGTTTTCCTTAAAATCATCCATTGGAATAAGTTGTTGCGAATGGATCACAACCTCACACACATCGTTTTTACTAGGCAAAATTGTAGATTTTTTTGAAATTAAATTATCTGTGTCAATTACTTTTTTAACCTCAGTAATATTTACGGTGTACTCCCCAGTATTAATTTTTAAATCGTATTGATTATTCAATTTTAATTTTTTTTCACTAAGCCAAAATAAGTTTGCTTCAAACGTATTCATCAATTTTGGAGGATTTTCGACATGTGAAATTAAATTACCCTTATCTACAAATATTTGATCTTCAAGAGTTATCCCAATGTTATCTCCTGCAAAATATTCTTTTTTTGAATCTGGCCATACCTCAAAAGATTTTAACTTTACACTCTCATTAGATGGCAAAAAAAATAACTTGTCACCTTGGCTAATTTTTCCAGATTCAATTTTTCCAACAATAATTCTTTTATCTTTTTGTTTATAAATATCTTGAACAGGAAATCTTAGTGGTAATTTTTTTTCATTATTACGTATTTTATAATTATCTAAAACCTCACAAAAAGTTTGCCCAACAAACCAGTTAGTATTGTTACTTTTATTTACAATGTTATCTCCAAACTTTGCCGTAACTGGAATAAAACTTTCTACTTCAACACTAATTTTTTTTAGGAATTTTTTTAAATCACTCTCTACCTCATTATAATTTTTTTTGTCGTAATTTATTTTGTCCATCTTGTTTAACAAACATACTACTTTGTTCAAGCCTAATAATTTTAGTAAGTAGGCATGTTTTTTTGTTTGCTCTCTTAAACCCTCATTGACATCAACTATCAGAATGGCAATATCTGCAGATGAAGCTCCAGTTATCATATTCTTGATAAACTCCTTATGGCCTGGAGCATCTATAAATATATATTTTCTCTTATTTGTTTTAAAAAAAATTTGAGTGGTGTCTATTGTTATTCCTTGATCTCTTTCCGCCTGCAATGCATCTAGTAAAAAAGCATATTCAAATTCCATTCCTCTTTTTTCACTAACCATCTTTAATTCTTTATATTTTTCCTCAGGAACCTCGTTGAGATCATACATAAGTCTTCCTATTAAGGATGATTTTCCATGATCAACATGACCAACCATAACAACCTTTGGAATTTCAGAAACTTCAAAATCTTCCATTTACATATAACCCTTTGATCTTAGTCTTTCAAAAACATCTTCTTGTTCATGATCCATAGCCCGACCAGACCTCTCTGAAACTTTTGTAAATTTTAATTCCTCTATTATTTCCTCTAAATTACTGGCTTTGCTATCTATCGGGAAAGTTATATCTTCGTCCCCTAATGATCTATATCTTTTACCATTTTTTGAAAAATACAAATTAACTATAGGTATTTTCTGGTTTTTTATATATCTCCAAATGTCAATTTCTGTCCAACCTAAAAGTGGGTGAATTCTTATGTGTACTTTGTCAGGATAATTAAAATTTGATTGATCCCAAAATTCTGGTGGTTGGTTTTTTGTATCCCATGTTCCAGATTCATCTCTTGGACTAAAAATTCTTTCCTTAGCCCTAGTTCCTTGCTCATCTCTTCTGATTCCAGCTATTATTCCCTTGAATTTAAAATCATCTAATATCTTTTTAAGACCCTCAGTTTTTCTTGCAGCTGACCTGGCGGCTGGAGGAAGTGATTTATCTATTTTTTCAAGAGGGGGACAGCTTCCTTTTATTAGGTTTAAGTTCCATTCTTTTTCATATTTATCTCTAAACACATACATTTCTTTGAATTTTTTCCCAGTGTCAACATGAACTAGTGGAAATGGTATCTTCCCTAAAAATGCTTTAAAGGCCAACCAAACCATGACGTTAGAGTCTTTTCCAAGAGACCATAACATTGCAAGATTTTTAATGGATCTATATGCTTGTCGAAAAATATAAATACTTTCATTTTCTAATTTTTTGAGATGACTATCCATAATTTAGATATTTTTCTTATTTAAATGAATACCACATTCTGTTTTGGTGTAGTCTTTCCAACGGCCTGATCTGACATCATTAGGATCTTTAACTTTAGAAGTACAATGAATACAACCAATAGACAAATAGCCTTCGCTTAACAATGGATGGTCAGGTAAGTTATTTTTTCTAAAATAATCATCTACATCTTTTTTTTGAATGTTGATTAAAGGATTTACTACGATTTTGTCGTTTAATGCTTCAAATGCGTCTAATTTCTCTCTTTCACCTTTATGATAAGATTTTCTTCCTGAAATCCACGCTGTAAAGTCTTTAAGTTTTTTTTCAAGTGGCTGAACTTTTCTTAAGTTACAGCATTCATCAACATTCCTTTTCCATAAATCGTCATAAGGATCATTTTCCTTCAGCATTACGCTGTCTGGAAAAATGTCTGTACAATTTCTTAAATCCAATTTTTTAAGCAGTTGATCTTTATAAATCAAAGTTTCAGGAAATAAAAATTTGGTGTTTAAAAGAAATATTGGAAAGTCCTTGTCGATGCTTGCAATCATATTCAATATTATTGCTGATTCAGTACCAAAAGAACAAACATAGACAATTTTTTTTCCAAATTCATTTAAAGACTCTCTAATAATATCTTCAGGACTAAATCTAGAATACAATTCATTAAGTTTTTTTACTTGATCAACTATTTGGTTCATAAATGGTAATTAATGATAATATTTTGAATTTGTCAATGAATTATGTAATTATATATATTATACATAAAATTTATGTATTTTAAAATTTTAATTAAGAACTATTAATTAATTATGAGTAATTTTTCGAGTAAAGCTAAGCTTACATGGATAGCGATTAATATTTTTATGATTATTTTAATGATAATCATTGGAGGGATAACACGATTAACAGACTCTGGTTTATCAATGACTGAATGGAACTTAATTTCTGGAATTGTCCCTCCCCTAAATACAAATGACTGGATCATACTTTTTGAAAAATATAAAAACTCTCCAGAATACAATCTTAAAAACTTTGATATTGAATTAAATGAATTTAAAAAAATTTTTTTTTGGGAATATTTTCATAGAATTTGGGGAAGACTTATTGGTTTAATCTTTGTTATTCCTCTTTGTTTTTTTTGGATTAAAAACTTATTATCTCCAAAAGAAAAAAAATTTTTTAGTTTATTGCTTATATTAGGTTGTTTTCAAGCATTTATGGGGTGGTTTATGGTTGAAAGTGGTTTGATTGATAAACCAGATGTTAGTCACTTTCGTTTATCAGCGCATCTATTGATAGCATTCATTATTTATTCAATGCTTTTATATTTTTTTTGGAGTAATTTAAATATCAAAATTAAAAATATTACTTTTTTTACTGGCAGATATGAAGGACACGTATTTAATCTTAAAATTTCAATTTTCCTTCTTTTAATAACTATATCATCTGGTGCATTTGTTTCAGGAACTAATGCAGGTTGGGCATATAACAATTTTCCTTTTATGGGTGATAATTTGTTACCACCTATTTTATACGAAGAAAAACTATTATCATTTTCATTATTGTTTAACGACATTGGATTTCTGCAGTTTTTACATAGGGTTTTGGCAACGACTACTCTTTTTTTTGTTATTTTTACTGTAATAAAAATTACTAGAACCAAACTCTTTAAATCAATCTTTTCTTTAAATTTAGCACTTTTAACAGCTGTTATTTTTCAGTACGCATTGGGTATTATTATTTTAAAGCTATTTGTCCCGATTACCCTTGGTCTAGCACATCAATTAGGTGCTCTTATCCTTTTGTCAATTTTAATTGTGACTTTATGTGAGATACAAAAAAAAAGGGCGATTGCTCGCCCTTCTATTTAATACTAGGTAGGTTAAATTAAGTGTTTAAAAACTCTTTCCTATGGAAAATGAAATTTCATCCATCTCAATATCTTCTCCATACCCATCGACAGTTGTGTAGTATAGACCTAAATCTACACCAAAAAGACTAGTTGAAATAGATGCAAGGTAATCTGTGTAAGCGTTTCCACCTTCCATTTCAGATCCTGTAAAACCTGCTGCACCACTGATTGTAAATGGTGTGTTGGGTATAGCAATTTCCAAACTCACATTCTGGTAATCATAATCATCTTGTTGAAATCCTGACGGGGAATATCCGAAATAATAGGAGAGTCCTACATCAGTTATTGTGTTAGGAACAGCCAAGCTTAAGGAACCATAGTATTCGAAAAAATCAACATTTCTTTGACCAAGTGCTGTGTTTTCATCTGTCATTCCAGGATAATCATAATAAAGAAATCCGGCGTCATAAGAAAAATAATCCTCTAAAAAAGGCACAGCTCCGGCAAAGCCTCCATAATAATCTAATTCGTTACCGGATAAAGGGTTTGTTCCACCGGAAACGTTTGAACCCCAAGTACCTACGTAAAAATCTATATAATTTTCAACTAAATTAACACCATAATCAAGACCACCCTGAATGGAAGACTGACCATCATTCTGTTGCTCACCCCTCCAAATGTACTGTGAATAAAAACTGACATTTGCTGAGATTGATCCGAAAGGTGGTTCTTCTGGAAATTCAAAAGCTTTTGTTTGGTTGGTTGTAAGTACTATGGGTAACGACAAGGCACCCACTATTAAAAATTTCTTAATCATTTTAATCCCTTTCTAGTATTGCACAATATTTAATCATTTTATAAATTGTTTAATTATTAATCATTATTATATATATATACACTTTTTTTTTAAAAATCAACGATCAGTAATTAAAATAAAGAAAATTGTTGTTTTTTTGCAACAATAAAGTTTTTACTACAAATTTTTGAATTTTTTATTATTCTTGTGAAATGCTTGAGATTATCTCAATTATTTCTTTTTTGACCTGGATATACATTATTTTCTTTTATTCAAATAGAAACTTTTCATACAAAAATCTTTTTTGGTCAAATAAAATTGTTTTTGAAAATGAAAAAGCACAAGAACTAAGAAAAAAAATAAAGCTTTGCATTATCATACCAGCAAGAAACGAAGAGAAAAATATTACAAAAACTCTAACGTCTATAAATTGTCAAAAATTTAAGAACTTAAGTATTCTGGTGGTCGACGATAACAGTACTGACCAAACAATGAAAAAAATTAATGATTTTTCAAAAAAACAAAAAACTGTTAACTTTTTCATTATTTCGGGAAAAATTCTTCCTAACGGCTGGAGTGGGAAAGTATGGGCATTAAAACAAGCAATAGATTTTTTAAAAGGAAAAAATTTTTCGCATTATTTATTTCTAGATTCAGATATTAGGTTAAAAAAAAATATTTTAAATCAAACTATCGCCTATTTATCAAATAACGAACTAGTAATGGTTTCATTAATGGCTAAATTAAATTGCGTCACTTTTTGGGAAAAACTTCTAATACCATCTTTTATTTATTTTTTTCAGAAAATATATCCTTTCAGTAAAGTTAATAATCCCAAAAACGCATTAGCTGCTGCTGCAGGAGGTTTTGTCTTATGTAAGGCTAAATTATTTGATAATAAAAATTTATTTGAAGTTATAAAAAACAAAGTTATTGACGATTGTAATTTAGCAAGACTAGCAAAAAAAAAGGGTAATATTTGGTTGGGCCTTTCTGAACAAGTTTATAGTCATAGAAACTATGACAAGCTCTCAGAGATCTGGACAATGGTTTCAAGGACAGCTTACGAACAATTAAATTTCTCGATAATAAATTTAAGTTTATCAATTTTAGGAATGATAATTTTATATATTCTTCCAATATTTGGTATAATTTATTATTTTTTAGGTGAAAATTATTTTCTCTTCATAATAAATTTTCTAAGTTTCATTCTTATGACTATTTCGCTTGTTCCAACCATTCTTTTTTATAGATTACATTTTGTATATTTTTTTTCATTACCGTTTTCAGGTTTAATTTATATAATGATGACAATAACTTCAGCATTAAATTATTATTTTAGAAAAGGAAATCTCTGGAAGGGAAGAAAGTATTAGAGCCTTGCAAACAAAAGAAGAAAAGATCACAAATTTGCTGTCAGGTAAGACTTTTTCTGATGAAAACTTCCCTGTAGCATCTTTTCTTATGAAAAAAAAAATTAGAGATTTCGTAAGGACTTTCTACTTTTTTGCAAGAATGGCTGATGATATTGCTGATCATGAAAAACTAATTTCCTCTGAAAAATCAAAAATCCTAAATTTTTTTGATGAAATACTTAAATTAGAAAAGAAAACAAATGTGATTGTTTTGAATAATTTAATTGACTTGTGTCATCAGTTACCATTCGGAAAAAAATATTCAAGAAATCTTCTAAGGGCTTTTCTGATGGATGCTAATGAAAAAACCTATGAAAATTGGAATGATTTAATCTTCTATTGTACTTATTCAGCCAATCCTGTAGGAAGGTTCGTAATTGACCTTGTGCATCAAAATGAAAATATTCAAGAAACTAAATTAAAAAAAATTTACAATGCATCGGACAATTTATGTACTTCACTACAAATTATAAATCATATTCAAGATTGTAAAAAAGATTTTCAAAATCTCAAAAGAGTATACATTCCAAATTCATTTTTTAAAAAATTTGGGTTATCCAATAAAATTTTACATTCAAATTTTTCCGATGCGAGTTTTAAAAATCTTATAATTGAATTAATTGAAAAAGTAGAAATCATGTTGATAAACTCGGTTAAAGGGCTAACTATGATAAAACCCTGGCGTCTTAGAAAAGAAACTTTAATAATTTTAAATATTGCCAAAAGGCTATGTTATTTGCTAAAAAAAGAGGATCCTTTAAAAAAAAAAGTAAAATTATCTCGTATTGATTTGATTTTTTGTTTTATAAGAGGGATAATGTGAAATTAAATATAATTTACTCCAAATGGAAAAAATGAATAGTCCCAAAGAATTACTTGATAAAATTAAACTCCCCAAAGATTTAAAAAAGCTTGACGATAAGCAATTAAAACAACTTTGCAAAGAATTAAGGTCTGAGGTAATCGAAGCTGTTTCTGTTACTGGTGGACACCTTGGAGCTGGCCTTGGAGTTGTTGAATTGACAGTTGCGATTCATAGCGTATTTAATACTCCTAATGATAAATTGATTTGGGACGTTGGACATCAGTGTTATCCGCACAAAGTAATAACGGGAAGAAGAGATAAAATCAGAACTATAAGACAGCCCGGAGGATTATATGGTTTCACAAAAAGATCAGAAAGTGAATACGATCCTTTCGGAGCGGCTCATTCATCAACATCAATATCTGCCGGTCTTGGAATGGCTGTAGCTAGGGACTTAAAAAAAGAGGATCATCAAGTAATATGTGTAATTGGTGATGGAGCTATTAGTGCCGGTATGGCTTACGAAGCTATGAATAATGCGGGGTCAATGAATGCAAAACTGGTTGTCATATTAAACGACAACGATATGTCAATAGCACCCCCAGTTGGTGCTATGAGTGCGTATCTCTCAAGATTACTCTCAGGTAAAACCTTTCAATCTGCTAGAACTCTAGCAAAACACATGGCAAAAAAATTCCCAAAGAGTTTTCAGAATGTAGCTGCAAGAGCAGAGGAATATATGAGAGGAATGGTTACAGGTGGAACATTATTTGAAGAATTGGGATTCTTCTACATCGGACCAATCGACGGTCATAACCTAGATCACCTGTTACCAGTGTTAAGAAATCTTCAAAAATCCCGATGGGATGGCCCAGTTTTTGTTCATGCTGTTACAAAAAAAGGCTATGGTTATAAACCCGCAGAAAAGTCAGAAGACAAATACCATGGTGTTAGTAAATTTAACGTGGTAACCGGGGAACAAGAAAAATCATCATCTAAAGCCCCAAGTTACACCAAGGTTTTTGCCAATGCACTAATCAAACACGCAAAAAAAGATAAGAGTATTGTTGCAATTACGGCTGCAATGCCATCAGGGACTGGCCTAGATGTTTTTGAAAAAGAATTTCCAAAAAGAACTTTTGATGTTGGTATTGCTGAGCAGCATGCTGTAACATTTGCTGCCGGTCTTGCCACAAGAGGCATGAAACCGTATGCTACTATCTATTCAACTTTTCTTCAACGTGCCTATGATCAAGTTGTCCACGACGTTGCCATTCAATCACTACCTGTGAGATTTGCGATTGATAGAGCTGGGCAAGTAGGATCAGACGGTGCTACTCATGCCGGTTCTTTTGATCTTCCATATTTATGTACTTTACCAAATTTTATAGTTATGGCGCCTAGCGATGAAAACGAATTGTGTAATTGTGTTGCGACATCTATGAATATAAATGACAAGCCCTCTGCATTTAGATATCCAAGAGGCGAAGGTGTTGGTGTACAAATAAGTGAAAAGCCTGAACCTTGGGAGATTGGTAAAGGTAGAATATTAAGAGAAGGAAATAAAGTTTGTATCTTATCATTAGGAACTAGATTAAGAGACTCTCTAATTGCTTCTGAAAAGCTTGACTCTTATGGTTTATCAACCACAGTTGTGGATGCAAGGTTTGCAAAGCCAATTGATGAATTGTTAATAACACAACTTGCAAGAGATCACGAGGTCTTAGTCACAGTTGAAGAAGGTTCTATCGGTGGTTTTTCCGCACAAGTTATGTCTTTTCTCGCAAAATCTGCTGCGCTTGATAGAGATTTAAAATTTAGACCTTTATTCTTTCCTGATAAATTCATCAATCACGGAAAGCCAGACCAACAAAATATCGAATGTGGAATCGATCATGATAGTATAGTTCGAGTAGTCCTTGGTGCACTGGGTATAGCAGCCCCTGCCAAATTTTCACTAGAAAGAGCATAGTTACACAAAACTCACGTGTATGACATCTAAAGATCAGAAATTTGTGGAAGAGATAGTCAAAGCTTCAGGCTCATCCTTTTACTGGGGTATGAAATGTCTACCTGAAAATAAAAAAAGAGCAATGTTCTCAATTTATGCATTTTGCAGAATTGTCGATGATATAGCTGATGATAAAAGGCCATTAAATTTAAAAAAAAAGGATCTAAGAAAATGGGAAAATAAAATTAATTCTCTTTACAAGTTATCAAATCCAAAAGAAAGTCTTCTTCGAGAACTAAAATTCTCAATTAAAAATTTTAAACTTCAGAAAAAAGATTTTCTCTCTGTTATTGACGGTATGAAAATGGATATATCAACTGATATTACTTTTCCTACCCTTAAACAATTCAACTCCTATTGCGAAAAGGTAGCTGTAGCTGTGGGGTATTTATCAATAAAGATTTTTGAAATTGATAAAATCAAGGGTAAAAAATATGCATATTCACTTGGAATGGCATTTCAATTAACTAATATTGTCAGAGATTTTAAGGAAGATCTGGAAATAGGGAGATGCTATTTACCAAAAGAAAAACTAAAAAAATTTGGTTTAAAGAATGAACTCTACAACTTAGAAAATAACAAGGAGATTTACAATGTTCTACAGGACCTTCTAAAAGATGCAAAAAACTTTTTTGATCAATCAGATAAAATTGCAAAAACCTTAGAAAAAAATAAGATTATTGCCTCTGAAATAATGAAAAAATTTTATCAAAAACTTCATAAAAAGATGTATAAAAAAAAGCTTAATTTTAATAAGAAGGTTAGGCTAAATATCCTAGACAAAATTTTGATATTAATGAATTTAATTTTAAGGTGATGCTATCAAAGAAAAATTGTATATAATTGGTGCCGGTTTATCAGGACTATCTGGGGCTATAAATGCTCTTAAAAAAAAAATGAATGTTGAAATTTATGAATCTGCGAAATTTTCAGGTGGACGTTGTAGATCTTTTTTTGATAAAAAAGTTAATATTGAAATAGATAATGGAAACCATTTGGTATTTTCAGCTAATGAAAATTTTATGGATTTTTGCAAAACAATAGGCACAACAAATACATTAAAAGAAATTCCGGCTGACTTTAATTTTTATGACTTTAAATCAAATCAAAAATGGAATTTAGATCTTTCTTCAAATTATTTAAATTTGCTTTTAAATAAACAGAAATTAATTCCACGTACAAAAATTACTGATTATTTTTCACTATTCAAATTTTTTTTTGTTAATGATAACGTTAAAGTAAAAGAACTTGTTGGAGAATCAAAAATTTTCAAAACCTTTTGGGAACCCTTAACTGTTGGAGTGATGAACACCTCCCCTGACAAAGCCTCAGCAAAAGTACTGTCCAATGTACTTAAAAAAACAATATTTAAAGGAGCAAATTATTGTAAAATTTTTCAACCAAAAAGTAATTGGAATAAAACACTTATTGAACCATCGATAAGAAAAATTCAATCAAATGGAGGGCAAATTTTTCATGGTAATTTATTAAAAAAAAATTATAATTTCTGAAAATTATGTGAGTGAATTAGTTTTCATAAATAAAAAAATTAAGATTAAAAGAAATCACAGAGTTTTACTCTGTATCCCTCCTACTAATTTATCAAAACTGGTTGATAATCTAAATCTTCCAGAGGAATATAACACAATATTAAATTTACATTTTAAAATTAAACCGGAATATATTCCTTTTTTCACAAAATCTATTGTAGGTTTTATTAATTCAATTACTCAATGGATTTTTGTAAAAAAAGATCATCTCTCAGTAACAGTAAGTGATGCAAACTATTTTAATAATATAGAACCAAGAGTTTTAGTGGATAAAGTTTGGAAAGAAATATGTAATTATTTAGATAAAGAAATAAGTTTTGAAAGTTTTCAAATTGTGAAGGAAAAAAAAGCAACATATGTCCAATCACCAGAAAACATAAACTTAGTTAAAAATCATAGTAACCTTCCTCATAATCTATTAATTGCTGGTGATTGGACTCAATATAATTTACCATGCACTATTGAAGCTTCAATATTATCTGGTAAAAAAGCCATAGATTTAATTTAAATACAAAATGCATCCATTAATTAAAATAATAAGACCATTTGAAAATTTAATTAACAAAAGAACAGTTGATCAAAAAAAAAAAAAATTGCGTGAGGGTTGCTATCTTTATGAACTAGAAGCTGATTGTACAATACCATCAGAGTATATCTTATTAATGCACTTTCTCGGTGATATAAATTTAAAACTTGAAAATAAGATTCAAAAATATCTTCTGAGCAAGCAAAATAAAGACGGTGGATGGCCACTTTTTTATGATGGGAATTCAGATATAAGTGCATCGGTAAAAACTTATTTTGCCCTAAAATTGTCAGGGATTAATATGGAAAAAACTTCGATGATAAAAACAAAGCAATTTATTTTAAAAAATGGTGGTGCAGAAAATGTAAATGTTTTCACAAGAATTACATTAGCGCTTTTTGGTCAAATTTCTTGGGATTCAATTCCTTACATGCCCATTGAGATTATGAAGTTCCCAAAATGGTTTCCTTTTAATATCTATAAAATTTCATATTGGTCGAGAACTGTCCTAATTCCTTTACTAATAATTATGAATAAAAAACCACTTGCTAACAATCCAAACAATATATCGATAGATGAACTTTTTAAAGACTCAAAAAAACAACCTAACGTCAAAAGTGTGGAAGGCTCAAGGATAACTTCAAACTTGTTCTTAGTTTTAGATAAACTTGCAAGATTCTTTTTTCCTAAATTGATTTCTAATAATTTTAAGAATAAATGTATTGATAGTGCTTACCAATGGATAATTAAGAGACTCAATGGAAAAGATGGTCTTGGAGGAATTTTTCCTGCAATGGTAAATGCCTTAATTGCTTTAAATATAGATGAAAAAAGAAGATATACTAAATACATACCTACATGCAAAGAATCAATTGACAATTTAATAGTTGAAAAAAAAGATTATGCTTACTGTCAGCCATGTCTATCACCAATTTGGGATACAGGTTGGATGGCACATGTTCTTTTAGAAACGAAAAATAAAAATGTCGACGATATAGTAAAATGGTTTTTAGATAAAGAAATTAAAGTACCAGGTGATTGGTGTATAAACAATAAAAAACTTAAACCAGGTGGATGGGCATTTCAGTTCAACAACGATTATTACCCTGATGTTGACGACACTGCATTGGTCGGAATGTTTTTGGATAGATATAACAAAATTAAAAAAAACAAAAGAATTGAAGAATGTCTTGAAAGAACAAGAAAATGGATAATCAGTATGCAATCTGAAAATGGTGGGTGGGGTGCTTTTGATATCAATAATGACAAATATTATTTAAATTCAATTCCATTTGCTGATCATGGAGCATTACTTGACCCTCCAACAGTTGATGTCTCTGCAAGATGTTTAAGTTTTTTAAAACAACAAGATAATCCTAAAAGTAATTTAGCAATACAAAAGGGGCTAAGGTATATTCTTTCAGAGCAAGAAAATGATGGAAGTTGGTTTGGAAGATGGGGAACAAATTATATTTATGGGACATGGTCAGTTCTATGCGCACTAAATTTAATTGAATTTCCAGAAAAAAAAATGGTTTTTGATAAAGCAACAAATTATCTAAAAATTATGCAAAGGGCTGACGGAGGTTGGGGAGAAGATGGCAAATCATATTATAAAGGTTCAGAAAATTATTCTAAAGAAAGTACTCCATCTCAAACTGCATGGGGAATTATGGGCCTTATAGCTAGTGGCGAAATTGATAGTAAAGAAGTATATCAAGGAGTAAAATTTCTTTTAAAAAATGATCTTAAATGGGAAGAGAAACATTTTACTGCCGTCGGCTTCCCGAAAGTTTTTTATCTAAAGTATCATGGCTACGCTGAATATTTTCCTTTGTTGACTCTCCACAAAATCAAGAATCTTCTAAACACCAATTCTAAAATTCCAATGCATGGGGTGTGAATCATTGAAAGTAGGAATTATTGTTGGCCTTGAAAGAGAAAAAAGATTAGTTCCAAAAAAATCAAATATCTTTGTAGAAAAAGGCTATGGCCAAAAAGCTTATTTTGTCGCTAAAAAACTAATATCTAAAAAAATTGATGTTTTAATTAGCTTTGGTCTAGCAAAATCAATAAGTAAAAAAATTGAGAACACACAAATTTTGATTCCAAAAATGACATTTGATGAAGAGGGTAAGGGTCTTTATACATCAAAAAAATATAGTAGTTATTTTAAAAAAAGAATTCCTTTTAAAATTTGGGATAAAAATATAATTACCGTTTCAAAAGTTTTAAATAATAAAAAAAATTTAAAAGGTAAAGATATTGGGGGTATTGACATGGAGTCACACTTAATTCATAGAGTAGCTAAGGAGAATAAAATTAAATTTACGTGTATAAGAATAATTTTTGATGATGAACAAAACCCTATACCTAATTTCTTAATTGAATCACTTGATGAAAATGGTGATCCAAGATTTATCAAACTCACAAGAAAGACACTAGAGAAACCTATAAGAATAAAGCAATTATTTGAATTGGGTTTTCAATACTATAAATCAAAAAAAATATTAAAAAGAGTTGCAAAAAAAGCTTTCTCTAATTGCTAAGCCTTATTCCCATGAATTTCATCAAGCATTTTCTGAACATGAGAATCAAAAACAAATTCTGGTTCTCTAGATTTTGAAAGATCAATCTCCTGAGCCATTTCACCAGAGGTTTTTGGTCCTTTAAGTGCAACTTTAATAGCTTTGACTGGACTTGAAAAAACATCCGAAACTGCAGATGCCTCATAACCACAATGTGCCATACAATCATAACATTTATCATAATTGCCAGTTCCATATTTATCCCAATCAGTTGTTTCCATTAGTTCCTTAAATGAATTAACATATCCCTCACCAATTAAGTAACAAGGTTTCTGCCATCCAAAAATATTTCTTGTAGGGTTCCCCCATGGTGTACACTTGTAAGACTGATTTCCTGCGAGAAAATCTAAATATAATCCTGAGTGACTAAAGTCCCATTTTTTAAAATTTTTTGACTTAAAAACATTTCTAAAAAAATTCTTAGTATTTGACCTTTTTATAAAATGTTGCTGATCAGGTGCTCTTTCATAGGCAAAGCCTGGTGAAATAGTAATTCCATCAACCTTAAGTTCTGTTGATACGTAGTCCAAAAAAGTTTTTAAGGAATCTTCTTTGACATTGTCAAAGATCGTACAGTTGACATTACATCTAAAGCCAAGAGATTTGGCTTTTTTTATTGCTGATACGCACCTTTCAAATACACCATCTTGACATACAGCTTTATCATGCTCCTCTTTCATACCATCTAAATGGACTGACCAGGTAAAATATGGGCTCGGTTTGTAATCGCTTAATTTTTTTTCCATTAAAAGAGCATTTGTACAAAGGTAAACAAATTTCTTTCTTTTTATCAATTCATCTACAATAATTGGCATCTCTTTATGAATTAGTGGTTCCCCTCCGGGGATTGAAATTATTGGTGCACCACATTCATCTGAAGCTTCAATACACTGATCAACTGATAATCGCTGATCTAATATTTCCTTAGGGTAATCAATTTTTCCACAACCCGCACATGCCAGATTACATCTAAATAAAGGCTCGAGCATAAGGACTAATGGATACTTTTCTCTACCCAATAACTTTTGCTTCATTATGTAGGCCCCTACTCTAATTTGCTGAATAATTGGAATTGCCATTATATAAATCTATACCTTTTTTTAATTTGCCATTTCATAATTCAAAAGTTCTTTTGGTAATTTAAAGACAACATTTTCTTCTTTGCCCGATTGTTTTTCTATTTCAATTGAAGTGAAAGTTGAAATTCTATCTATAACTTCTTTAACTAATTCGTCAGGTGTGGACGCACCAGAGGTTATCCCGACAGAGTCAACATTTTCAAACCAACTCAAAGACATGTCATCAGCAGTTTCTATCAAGTGTGTGTTTACTCCAGATTCTGAACCTATGTCTTTCAGTCTATTAGAATTAGAACTATTTCTGGCACCAACAACTAAAACTAAATCAACACTTTTGACCAAATCCCTAACTGCTGACTGACGATTTTGAGTTGCATAACAAATATCCTTTACATCAGGTCCCACAATCTTAGGGAATCTCTCCTGAAGTGCATTTATAACATCCCTTGTATCATCGACAGATAATGTTGTCTGACTTACATATGATAATTTATCTGGGTTTTTTACCTTGAGTCTTTTAACGTCATCTGTATTGGAAACTAAGTAAACTGGACCTGATATTCTTCCCATTGTACCTTCAACTTCTGGATGCCCTTCATGGCCAATCAAAATAACTTCAAAACCATCTTTAGAGTATCGTTGGCCCTCTTTATGAACTTTAGCAACTAGTGGACATGTCGCATCTAGTACAGGAAGATTTCTTACACCGGCTGTATCTTCAACTTTTTGTGATACACCGTGAGCACTAAAAACTGTAACTGCTCCCTTAGGAATTTGATCAAGTTCTTTAACAAATATTGCTCCCTTTGAACTTAGATTGTTGACAACCCTTTTATTGTGTACAATTTCATGCCTAACATAAACTGGTGGTCCATAAATTTTAAGAGCTCTCTCGACAATCTCAATTGCTCTTTCAACACCTGCACAAAATCCTCTAGGTTGTGCCAAAATAATTTTTAAAGATTTTTTTTTTTTTAATTCCATCATTTAACAAAATTTTTTTTAGTCCAAATAACAGCATCTTTTATAGCATTTTTTACATCACGTGGTCTATAATTAAGTACTTTTTTTGCTTTCTTTGAAGAAAAAAACATTTTTTTCTCTGACATTCTTAAACCATCAATAGTTAAAGAAGGATTATAATGATAAAAATATTTTGCAATAATTTCATTAACATAAGCAAAAAGATACAAATATTTTTGGTTAATTTTAAAATTTATTTTTGGCACATTGCCAATATCTGATACCAAATCAAGAAATTCTTTAAAATCAAGATTTTGTCCTCCAAGTATATATTTTTCACCTATCTTTCCATATTTTAAAGCTAAAAAATGTCCCTCTGCAACATCGTCAACATGTACGAAATTTAATCCAGTGTCTACGTATGCAGGCATTCTTTTTTCTAACACATCCAGAATTATTTTTCCAGTTGGAGTAGGTTTTATATCACCGGGGCCTATGGGTGTTGAGGGATTTGTTATAATTGCCTTTAATTTTTTTTTTTTAACAAGTTTAAGTACAATTTTTTCTGCTAAATATTTAGATTTCTTATAATCTCCATACATTTCATCAAAAATAGCCTCGGAATTTTCATCAGAGATTTTACCTTCTTTAATACTCAAAGTTGCAACACTTGATGTATAAATCATTTTTTTACTGAATTCTATTGCTTTAATTGAAATATTTTCGGTTCCATGTACATTTGATTCATAAATTTCTGAGGGTTTTCTAGACCATAATCTGTAATCTGCAGCAATATGAAAAATTATATCGCTATCTTTAACTGGGTTGTGCAACGAATCAATATTTTTAAGGTCGCCGTAATATAGTTTTATCTTTGAAAAATTAGATTTTAAATTAGTTAAGTCAGAATCTTTTCTTACAAGTACATTTACTTTATAGCCTTTCTTTATAGCTAGTTTAGTTATCGAAGAGCCAAGAAAACCATTTGCTCCAGTTATTAGAATCTTTTTTACCATTTATAATTTATTAGATTAATGATATGAGTTATAAAGATTAGTGATGTTTAAGTTAATATCTAGTTTTTTTTCAAATTTTACTAAAAAAATGAAACTTCAAAATTTTTTAAGTTTTTTTTCAAATTTTACTAAAAAAAAGAATCTTCCAAATTTTTTAAGTTTTTTTTCAAATTTAACTAAAAAAAAGAACCTTCCAAATTTTTTAAGTTTTTTTTCAAATTTAGCTAAAAAAAAGAAACTTCTAATTTTTGCCG
>MDTA01019696.1_pt1 | contig 40711 bp, 32 predicted proteins | sample 811151 | NCBI WGS metagenome assembly MDTA01 (sample SAMN05326648, study PRJNA326480) | marine metagenome | isolation source: seawater | place: Indian Ocean: South | collected 2010
ATCTTAATCATCAGAAAAAGGGCCCGCCTATTTGGGTTTTAGCGGCGGACTGAGGACAGTCCCGCCCTACCTTGTGTTGCGAACCGACTATACGATCGTAGGGCTGACTGTCCTCAGTCAGCCGATTGACTCACTTCCCAAAACCGTCGGCCACTACGTAATCACCTTCGGGCGATGGGGCGCCATTGATAGTGGGTCAGGTCGATGTAGCAGAGACGGCGGGTTCCGTCGATAACGCCGTTAAAGAAGATGCGTTTCCCGTATCGAGACCAAGAAGGGTGAGGATGCATGTTGTTTTCCGTGTCTCCGGGTTCGCCTCTCGAGCGAGCGAGGACGCGGTAGTCATCGCTGTCGACTTTATAGAGGAGGACGGCGTGGGTGTTGGGTTCGGGCCAATGGAATACGTCGGTGGCGAAATATTTGCCGTCGGGACTGATCGATCCGTGGATGCCGATGGCGTTCTTCACCAGCGGATATCCTGGGCTTCCGTCGACGGGATGGATCATAACGTCTTGAGCGGAGGGATTTTCATAGTGATTGAAGCCAGGTTGTCGCACGTAGGAGAGCAGGGCATCATCGAAAAACCACATGGGGTGCTGGCCGACTTCGGAGACGTATCTCATGTTCTTCCCTTCCCGATCCGAAAGCATGGCCGATTTGACGATCTTCTGACTGGTCCCTTTCTTCTCCAGCATGTAGACCCAGAAGAAGCGACTCCCGTCTGGGGACCATTTAGGGTGCTTGAATACGCCCAGGTGACCGTGCTTGGGATCTTCGATGGTCGAGCGCGAGGGATGGATAGAAGTCGCTTCCTCGCGGTCAAATAGTGGGGTGTTTGATCCGGATCTGAGATCCATTAGCGTTACTTCCGGTGGCAGGCGGTCTTCGCCTTTGTATTGGCTAGCCGGATAATTGTTGTGAGCCAAGCCGTATCCGTGAATCTCGGACGCCATACCGATTTCGCCTTTCACGGGCCGGCTTTCCTTTGTCGCCAAATTGTAGATGATAGATCGTTCGCGAGATTCGTCACGATAGATGAGCTGATCGTCGTCGATCCATTGTTGCCTCGCCCCATCGTGATCGTGGCCTTTAATGCGTTCGCTCACGTAAATGGGATTGGATCCGTCCCGCCTGGCAACCACGACGCGGCCCCATCCCGGTACCTTGTCTTCGAACTCGAAATACGCGATTTTTTCGGCGTTTGGACTTTCTGGACAGATGTCCATGTAGCCGTGCATGGCGCCTGCTCGACCGACGGAAACTTGATGCACGGAGTAGCCGTCGGGGTAGGCTCCTAATCGTAGAAGGTTGGGTTCGGGATTCGCTCCGGACTTGGGGTTTAGGCGAGTGACCTTGAAATTGCGAACCTGCATATGGTTGTCCACCGTGCGAAACGCGAACCAGCCCTCCTGATAGGGTTGGTCGTCATGGAAATCGAAGATGATTTCTCCGTTTCTTAGATACTGCGTCCGATCTCCGATAACGATGATTTGGATATGCTTGGGCTCGTTCGGAGTGATCATGAACTCGGGCCGATTTAGATCGTGCTGAGGCAGGAGTGGGCGTTCCCCGAGTCCATTGTAACGTCGGAATCGAGTCTGAGAATTCCGGTGCCCACCATAGCCGACGTAATAGAGTCTCAACGAATCGTAATCCCGAAATTGGCCACTGCGGCTGTCGTCGCGAAAGATATCTCGCGGGTACTTAGGGTCAACGGCCATCCAAAAGCAATTCAAGTCGCGAGCATGGTCGTTAGGTCCTCCGGCTTGGATCATGGTGGCCTCGTATTCAATCATTATGGGACCGGATAGCTTGTGTTTGAACCATACGGTACATCCCTTGGCGTCGTCGATTTCCAGCACTCCGTTGGCCACTCCCGCTTTGCCGCCAGGCATCTGTTCTACGACCCATTGGGATCCGTCTTGCAAAACGTTTTGGTAGAGCGTCTCCGATGTTGAAAAGTCGAGTGGAGCGCTTCTTAGCAGATTGGGGTCCTCGACGAGAATGGAAGTGGCAAGGATGGCGAGAGCGTGTCTTCTATTTATCATTGAAGGCGAAATTTTCGTAATCTGGAGCAAGCTGCTGAACGAGAAAACTCAAGCTTCCCCAATAAATCCTCGCAGACCAGCTGAAATGGCTCTTATCTCTGGGCTCGATTATGATTCCCCAGTTCCGATCGATTCCCCATCCGAAATCAGCAACTATCGTGGCCCTTTTGGGGCTACTGCTAACCTTGGCTTCTTGCAGTTCCGGTCCCGGAGAAGGTCAAAGTTCCGAAGGGCAGCGACCCAACATTATCTTCGTGATGACCGATGACCACACTCACGGTCAGATGAGTATCGCCGGCAATCCTCTGATCAATACGCCGAATTTGGATCGGCTCGGGAATGAAGGCGTTTGGTTTAAGAATGCCTTCTGCACAAACTCAATCTGCGCGCCCGCCCGAGCAACCATACTCACGGGAACCCTTTCCAACGTTAATGGCATCCTAGGCAACTCGGAGTCGAAGGACCGTATCGAGCGACTGGATCCCGAGCTGCCAACCTTCCCGCAGCTGCTTCAGCAAGCCGGCTACCAAACGGGCATCGTGGGGAAATGGCATTTGCCCCACGATCCCAGGGGCTTCGACTATTCCTGCATTTTGCCTGGGCAAGGGCTCTATTTCGATCCGGACATGATCGAGAATGGGGAGCGCAAGCAGTTTAAGGGATATGTGACCGATATTATAACCGATTTGGCATTGGACTACATGGGCGGCTTGGACAAAGACCGGCCGTTTTGCTTGGTGTATCAGCACAAAGGGCCTCACAGGCCTTTCACGCCTGCCCCTCGGCACAAGGATTTGTACTCCGATAAAGACTTTCCGTATCCGGAAACCTTTGACGATGACTACTCAACGCGTCTGATCGCCGAAAAAGCCCTCGACATGAAATTCGAACAGAGTATCGCTCGCGACTATGGCGACGCCCTGGATGGCATGACGGAGCGAGAAAAGAAGCTTTGGCTCTACCAGCGCTTTGTGAAGGATCATTACCGGGCCATGCAGAGCATCGACGAGGGGCTTGGTCGCGTGCTCGACTATTTGGAAGCGGAGGGGCTCGCCGAGAATACCTTGGTCATTTACACCACTGATAATGGGTTTTATCTCGGGGAGTACGGCTGGTACGATAAGCGCTTCATGTACGAGCCATCGCTGAGGATCCCCTTCTTACTCCGCTATCCAAAGGAGGTGGATGCTGGGCAAGTGGAGGAGCGTATGATCATGAATATCGACGTGGCACCGACGCTGCTCGACTACGCTGGCATCGAGGTTCCCGAAGTGATGCAAGGAGAGAGCCTAAAGCCCTTGCTTAACGGCGAGGCAATGGATTGGCGGGATCATATTTACTATTCCTATTATGAGAATTCCTGGACCTTGAAGAATTTTACCCAGGAGGATCTCAGCGATCCGTCCTTTAACTTCTTCACCGCTCACCGGATTGGCCCGCATCGCGGAATCCGTGACGATCGGTATAAGCTGATCGAATACTACAGTGATCAAGAGTATTGGGAGCTTTTCGACTTAGAAACCGATCCGAACGAATTGAGAAATCGGTATGGCGATCCCGAATATGCGGAAATAATCGATCGAATGACCGGACAGTTGCGGGAAACCCAAGCCAGCTATTTGGATTCCGATACCTGGGATAGGTTAGCCAAGCCGAATTATGATTAGGAAGTTTGGAGCGCGGGAATTATCTGTAGGAACGGCTTTACGCCGCGATGATCGTTTCTCAATTGCGGCGTAAAGCCGCTCCTACAACCGCAAAACCTCTTAATTTATCTCTAACTATACCCCCAATAACCAACAATTATGAACAGACGAAATGCCCTATCTATGTTGGCCGCGGGCGCTGGAGCTAGCATTCTCAATAACTCCATCGGACAGAACGATGCCATTGCCCAGCGTTATCAGGTCGCCAATCCTCACAACGAAAAACTTAAGATCACCAAGGTTAAGGCTATCCACACTTATCCGAATGGAACCGGGTTCGGGATCGTCAAGGTGGAGACGAATGAGCCGGGGCTTTACGGGCTGGGTTGCGCAACCGGTATTCGTCGCTATAAGACACTTACGGCTGCGATTGACGAGTATCTAGCCCCTTTGCTAAAGGGAAAAGACCCCGACAATATCGAAGATATTTGGCAAACGACGAATCTTGGCACTTATTGGCGCAATGGGCCGATTCTGAATACGGCATTGGCGGGGGGGGACCAAGCTCTTTGGGACATCAAGGCCAAGCGAGCCAACATGCCCGCTTACCAGCTATTTGGGGGCAAAAGCCGTTTTGCGGTCGATACCTATGGGCATGCCAGCGGTCGCGACTTCGAGGAGCTCAAGGATAGTATCCAAAGCTTTCAGGATCGCGGATTCCGGCATATACGCATGCAGCTTGGTATCTATGGTGCTCCTCACTTATCGAAAGGAGACCCGGATTTCAAGAGAGCCGGTTTCGGCAGAAAGACCGATACGGTGATGGAGATACGGCCATACATGAAAATTATTCCCAAGATGTTCGAGTTTGCTCGTTCTGAATTCGGGGATGAACCAGAATTCCTGCATGACATCCACGAGCTTCTGCCGCCGATCGAGGCCATTAATTTGGTTAAGGAGCTGGAACAGTACCGTCCCTTCTTTATCGAGGATCCCTTCGCGCCAGAGGACAACGGCTACTTCAAGATGCTGCGCGAGCAGACCTCTTGCGCTATAGCCATGGGCGAATTGTTCAACAATCCCCATGAATGGGTGAACCTCATCACCGAGCGATTGATCGATTTCATTCGTATCCACATTTCTCAGATAGGCGGTATCACCCCAGCCTTAAAGGTCGCTCGTTTGGCGGAATGGTTCAATGTGCGGACTGCTTGGCATGGACCCGGAAATACTTCCCCCGTTGGCCATGCGGGCAATGCTCACATCGATCTGTCGGTTTGGAATTTCGGGATTCAGGAACAAACCGATTTTAAAGAGGAAACCTTGGAAGTGTTCCCAGGAACGCCGACCATCGAAAACGGATACATGCATATCAACGAAGCTCCGGGTTTCGGTATCGACATTAATGAAGAACTCGCGGCCAAATACCCGTTGCCCGAAGAGCCTTGGTATCGGCCGACTGTACGGCGTCCCGATGGGACGGTCGTTAGGCCATAGAGTTTCATTAGGAATGACGGCAGTTGCTTGAGGCGGATGAATATGGTCATTTCCAAGCTTCTCGCTCTTTCTTGCCTCCTAGGATCGCTTGCGTGCCTATCTGCAGAAGAAGCGGATGATTTGCCTGTATCCAAAGAGTCTTTTCATGTATACTTATTGATCGGGCAGTCAAATATGGCCGGGAGGGCTCAGGTGGAAAAAGAGCATGCTGGAACCATTGAGGGCTGCTTTTTGCTAGGCGCCCAAGATGATTGGGAACCGGCAAGCAATCCTATGAACCGCTATTCGACCATTCGGAAACGGTTGGATATGCAGCGATTGAATCCAGGTTATGGTTTCGCCAAGGCGATGAGAAAAGCGAACTCCGGAGTGTCGATTGGCTTAGTGGTTAATGCTAAAGGAGGTTCCAAGATCGAAGAGTGGGAAAAGGGTACTCACTTTTACAATGAAGCGTTGAGGCGAGTACGCGAAGCCCGAAAAACTGGAGTTTTGAAGGGGATTTTATGGCATCAGGGTGAGGGCAATAGTAGGGAGCCCGCTACCTACCTGAAGAAGCTTGAAGCGCTGATAGAGAATTTGAGGAAGGATCTCGGGCAATCAAATCTCCCATTCGTGGCGGGCCAGGTATTTCACCACCCGGAAACAAAACCCCACACCAAAGCGATCAACCAGGAAATCGCCCGATTGCCTAAAGTCGTTCCGAATACTGGATACGTTAGCTCGGAAGGATTAACCACTTTCGACAATACGCATTTCGACGTTCCCAGCACGCTGCTTTTGGGTCAGAGGTACGCTGAGGGAATGATGGAATTGGCCAGGTGAGAATTGATGGTCGATCTGTAGGCACGGTCGCTGACCGCGTAGCGCTAATGGACCTTTTTAATGTGAGTGTTTTATGTAGGAGCGGCTTTACGCCGCGATGATAAGTCCCAATCGCGGGATAAACCCGCTCCTACTGACTTGAAAGCGAACGGTTACAATGTAGTTGGGGATTCAACCTACATTGCCGCGTAGCCGCCGTCGACATTGAGTACGGTTCCGGTCACGAAAGAGGCCTCTTCGCTTGCTAGAAAGAGGGCGGGGCCCACGAGTTCGCTAGGATCGCCCCAGCGACCCAAAGGTGTGCGGTCCACGATGGACTGGTTGCGTTTGGAGTCGGCTCGGAGATCGCCTGTTAATGGAGTTTCGATCCATCCGGGGGCGATGGCATTAACGCGAATATCGTCCTTCGCGTAGGCGATGGCTAGCGATTTGGTCAATTGGACGACCCCTCCCTTGGATGCTGCGTAACCGGGTACAAGGCCGCCACCGAAATAGCTGAGCATAGAGGCGATGTTGATAATGGAACCTTTGGCTAAAGACAGAGTGTTTCGGGCGGCAGAGCAGAGGCGCATGGTTCCGTTCAAATTGGTATCCACGACCTGTTCAAAGGTTTTGGGATGGTGCTCTTCCTCCCGTCTTATGATCCCAGCCGCATTGATAAGCGTATCCAAGGTTTTGATCTCGTTGAAATACCCGGCCACAGCATCACCATCCGTGACGTCGAGAGAAATGAACTCTATATTTTCCTCGTTGTCGGGCAGTTGGCCGATGCCAGAGGCCGTGACTCGGTGCCCGGCTTGAGCGAACCCTCTAGCCAATGCGTGCCCGATGCCGCTGGTGCCGCCACTGATGAATACGGATTTGCTGGTTGTCCTCTGGGTCATCTGTTAGAAATCGTCGGCTTGCGAGGTCTCCGGGTCAATCTTGCAGCTTAAATTTTCGGGAGTGATGTCAATTGGTAGGGCTGACTGTCCCCAGTCAGCCGAAACGGGTAGCTCCAAAAATCGCGGCTGGCTAGGGACAGCCAGCCCTACGATTCCCAATAAAATGGTGAGAAATCATGAGAAGAGTTCTCAGGTTTAAGACGGCTGAACGATTCCCGGATCTATAAAGAACGAGCTCTTCTTTTGTTCGTTTCGAGTATATATCCCAAAGCTCTTAAATTAGCGCGGTGCTTCAGCCCGCATCATGCACCACAATTTCAAAATTACTCGAGCTAAAGCGGCGCGCTACTGAAGTCGGTTTTGCCAAAGAAGAGCTCTTAGATCCAGTGCGGATTTTCGTTTCTCAGAAGCTTACCGAACCGAGAACTTGAATATGGTTTCGCTGGTAAACGGTTTCTCGGGGCGAACGATCGGAGAAGGGAATTGAGGATGGTTGATTGAGTCGGGATAGTGCTGCGTTTCTAGGCAAAAGCCCCGAGGATTGCCTGTGAAGAGTTGAACCCCTGGCTGGTCGGTGAAGGCTTCCATGACGCGACCGCTGAACGGTTCATGAACACGGGCGAAAAGGGCGACCCCCTGGCCCCCGTCGTTGAGAATAAAGTTGGTGTCGTATTTTTGGGGCTGGGGAAATCCCACTTGCTTAACGCGGGATCCAATGGTCATGGGATGTGTAAAATCGAAGGGCGTACCGTCGACTGATGCGATTTCCCCGGTGGGAATCAAGTCTTGGTCGGCCAAGGTGTAGCTGTCCGCATCTAGCCAAAGCTCGTGGTCTTCAAACCCGCCTTCGTCTGCCAAGTTAAAGTAGGCATGGTTGGTCAGATTGACGACGGTGGGAGTGTCCGTCTCAGCTTGGTAGTGAATGCTCAGTTCGTTGTCGTCGTTCAGGGTGTAGGTAACGCTGGTATCGAGGTTGCCGGGAAAGCCTTCTTCACCGTCGATGCTGCGGTAAGTCAATCGGACGCTAGCCTCATCGGGTTTTGGGGCTAGAGCTTCCCCACGCCAGTTGACTTTAGCGAAGCCTTTGCGTCCTCCATGAATGTGGTTGCCGCGCGAGTTTCTGGTTACCTGATAAGCCTCTCCATCTATTGTGAATCTTCCCTCCTTGATGCGGTTGGCGAACCGCCCTATAACCGCGGCGGAAGGGAAGCGCCCGAGGTAGTCCTCGAGTTTGTCCGATCCAGCTATTACGTTCTTGAAGGCACCGTTCTTGTCAACGGCTTGAATCTCTGTGATAATCGCCCCGTAGGTGATCAGTCGGACCACCATGCCATTGGCATTGCGGAGCGTGTATTGGGTCACTTCAGAACCGTCCTCCAGTTTGCCGAAGCTATGCTCGCGCATGCGATCGATCTTGGGCGATGTGTCTTGGGTGCTACAGCTCGTATAGATAAGGGTGGTGAGAAAGAGGAAATATCGGGCCATGGAGATCGGTGCAGTCGATTCAAAATGTGTTCAACTGGCATGCTTAGACCAAAATCGGACCGTATCGATGAAAAACGCGCAACCTAAGTTAAACCTTTGTCGTCATATTGTGTGGGTTTAACTGGGAGGAAAAATGACAGCATTAGTATACCACGAAACGTTAGCGGTAATCGCTCTGGTGGCATGGTGGTTGTGGAAATGAGCCAAAGCCAAGCGAGGTTGGAGCTGAGCTCGAGCCGCGAGCGGGGAAGGGAATAAAATCGAGTAATCAACAACAAGCTCCGCCGCTAAACGCGCCGGAGCTTGTTCAATTTGTATCCACTTATTGGGCCTCGCTGCAGTAGCGAGGTTGGAGTTAGGAATAGGCAGTTTTCCTGCTATTTTCGTCGGTCGGTTGCCCGACCTCCCTTGGTTAAAGGCGACCCTATTGATTTCGCGGCTCGGGCGGCGATTTTTCGCTCGGGATCGTTTCCGGCTATGATGGCGAGCTGCTCGCGCACAGCGGGGTCTGGGAGCAAAGGCTCTAGTGCTTCGATTCCAAAATACCTTAGCCGCCCGTTCTTGTATCCGCTGTTCAAGTCTTCATTGAGTGCAGCGATGACGTCGTCGCGACGATCTACTGAAACATACCCTTTAAGAGCGGACAGGGCGGCCGCTTGATCGTAAGGTTTTTTCTGTTCAGAAAACAGCTTCCACATCGACTCGACTGCTTGTTCGTCGAACTGGCCGTAACGTTTCAGCAGATTCGCCTGTTTCACTCGTTCCCCTGCCGGGCGACTTTCATCAATTAGAGTCTTGTAGGCGTTTACCAGTTCGCGTTCCTGCGTCTCTAGCACTCCTAGGGAATCTATTTTGGAGGTCAATTCGGCTAGATCCATCTGACTGTTGGCGAGCTCCTCAATTTGAAGTTCGAGTTTGCCTCGAGGAGCTGGAGCTGCCTCGGTTAGGGATTCTCGCGATTCCCCTTCCACCTCGGCGAGCCTTTCTCGCAATTCTCTTATCTCCAAACGGAGCGCTTGGTCCTCGCCGCCATTTGCGAGTGAACTCGAAGGTCCCTCTTTTTTGATCAATGCGACGACTAGCGCGGTAGCTGATAAAAATAGAGCGGCAGTGGACATCAGTCTCATACCCGATTTTCAAGCGAGCAGCCTAGATCGGTCAATCCTGTTCTGGCAGGACTTCTCGGCTCTTCTTTAGCTAGATTTTACGCCTTAGGCGCAGGTGGTAGATTGCCCGATTGGGTTTTTGTCCAATTTCATCCATTACGGACGAAATATCGACTGTCGGTCCAGTGGCAAAATCCTTCAAAAATTAGCCTTTGCCAAAAATCGGCCTATATTCTATATTTTAATCCCAAAATTTCTCTGCATGACACCCCAGGAACGGCTTGAATCCCTTTACTCGCGACGCGATTTCCTCAATCGCTGCGGAATGGGCTTTGGGGCATTAGGGCTCGGGGCCTTGCTTGGGCCTCAATTGGGAGCCGAATCCAGTGCAGAATCGGGAGGAACGATATCTACGCTGTATCCGCGTTCCCCGCACTTTCCCGCCAAAGCCAAGCGGGTCATACATATCTTCGCCAATGGAGGTCCGTCGCAGGTAGACACCTTCGATCCCAAGCCCATGCTGCGTAAATGGCACGGCAAATTGCTGCCAAAAACCTTGAAAACCGAGCGAGTGACCGGGGCGGCCATGGGGTCGCCATTCGAGTTCAAACGCTATGGCCAGAGTGGTATCGAGGTGAGCGAACTTTTTTCCCACGTAGGCGAATGCATCGACGATATCGCCGTCATTCGCTCATTGCATACGAATGTGCCCAATCACGAGCCTTCGCTCCTGATGATGAATTGCGGCGAGTCTCGCTTGCCGCGGCCGAGCATGGGTTCTTGGCTGACCTACGGACTGGGTACAGAGAATCAGAATCTCCCTGGGTTTATTGCCATGTGCCCGAACGGTTTCCCAGTTTCCGATACCTTGAACTGGCAAAACGCGTTCCTGCCTGGAGTGTTTCAAGGAACCTACATCGATACCAAGGACGAGGAAATCGAGAAGCTCATCGAAAATGTTAAGAACGATCACTCGAGTCCAGAGGATCAGCGGGAACAGCTCGATTTACTAGGGCGACTCAATCGAATGCACGCTTCTAGCCGACAGGACGATGGCCGGCTGGATGCCAGGGTGAAGTCATTCGAGTTGGCTTACCGCATGCAAATAGAAGCCACAGACGCGTTTGATATCAATCGGGAGCCAGAACATGTCCGAGAAATGTATGGAGAAGGTCTGCAAGCGCGTCAGCTGCTCATCGCTCGCCGACTCGCTGAGCGCGGCGTTCGTTTTGTCCAGGTCTGGACGGGTTTTCGCCAACCTTGGGACAATCACGACGACATTGAGACTCGTCATCGAAACTTGGCCGAGGAATGCGACAAGCCAATCGCCGCCTTGCTCAAGGATTTGAAGATACGCGGCTTGTTGGATGATACTCTTGTGATTTGGGGCGGCGAGTTCGGTCGGACGCCTGTTGTCGAGCTGGCAGTGCCCGGAGCGAATAAGGGGAAGATGAATGGACGGGATCACAACAACCACGGGTTCACTATGTGGATGGCTGGAGGAGGCGTTAAGGGAGGTTACGTGCACGGAGCGACTGATGAGTTTGGTTTCAAAGCAGTGGAGAAGCGGATGCATGTTCACGACTTGCATGCCACGATTCTGCATCTGATGGGTTTCGATCATGAAAAACTCACTTACCGCTATGCAGGGCGAGATTTCCGACTTACGGATGTCCATGGTGAAGTCGTGCACGATTTGATCGCTTAAGGAAGAATGCGAATGTTGATCAAATCGTTGACGTTGGTTTGCGGCCTATCGCTGGTTGCCACCCCGGGTTTTGCTAGCTTGAACGACAACTACAATCCGGCGCTCGATATGTCGTACGCGGAAACCCACTGGGCTTTCGTCGATCTAGAAAAACCTTCCCTCCCGAAAGTAGTTGGGCTGGAAATGGCCACTCCGGTGGATGCGTTTATCGCCTCAAAACTGGAAGCCGAGGGCCTATCGTTCAATGAGCTGGCCGATAAGCGAAGCCTAATTCGCCGTTTGACTTACGATTTGACGGGCCTCCCACCGACCTATGAGGAAGCGCAAGCGTTTCTCAATGACAAGTCACCGGATGCTTACACCAATCTTGTTGAGCGCCTGCTGGCTTCTCCCGCTTACGGAGAACGTTGGACGCGCCACTGGCTGGATGTCGCCCGCTACTCGGATACCAAAGGAATTTTCCGGAGAGGACGCTATTCGTTTTCCCATACTTATCGTGACTACGTGATCGATGCGTTTAACAGCGATAAGCCTTACGATGAATTTATCCTCGAGCAGATTGCCGCGGACCAACTCGAGGAAAAGGAGGGGGAGAAGGCGCTGGCAGCTATGGGATTCCTGACATTGGGCCGCACATTCTTCGGTCGTAAGGATTTCATCATCGATGATCAAATCGACGTAGTTACTCGCGGGCTTCAAGGGCTCACGGTTAGTTGCGCCCGCTGCCACGACCACAAATTTGATCCGATACCTACGGCGGACTACTATTCGCTACACGGGATTTTCAACTCATCCCAGGATGCTCCCGCTCTACCCGTGATCAGCATGCCTGAAGATCAGGCTGACTACGAAAGCTATTTGGAAGCGCGGGCGGAAATCGAAGAGCGAATCGAGAAGAAAACCGTGGAAACCGTGGACGATTTCCTTAAAGAAGAACGCTCACTTGCTGGCAACTACTTGAATGCCGTTCGTGAAGGGAGGACCATCGACGATGAGGAAGACTTCAAGGTATTTGCAGGCTCACACGATGTTCGTCCTGAGATTCTGAAACTGTGGATCGAATATCTAGATAAAGAATCTAATCGAGCCCATCCCGTATTGAAGGCTTGGTTTCAGAAATACGAGGAAGGCGATCGGGCGGTAAGGATAGCTGTCTACAACGATCGTTTCGGCTGCGCGGCTGAAGGTGAGAGCGACGATCCGGAGATTCTCGCTTTTTTCGAGGAATCCGGATCGCCTTTCAATCCAGATCGGACGGAAGTTAGGCGATGGATACGGCGCGTGATTGGAGGTAGGATTGGCGACTTGCAGGGGGAAATGCAGGCCTTGGATTGGGAGCATTCAGGCGCTCCCATGCGGGCCCACCTGCTAGTGGATACGGAGAAGCCAAAAAACTCCCAGATTTACAAGCGTGGCGATAAGAATAGATTAGGTGAAGAAGTTCCCCGCCAGTATCTTCAAATTCTAAATACGGAAGGTAGGAAGCCCTACGAAAAGGGTAGCGGGCGCTTGCAGTTAGCTCGCGAAATCGCCGATCCTGAAAATCCATTAACGGCTCGTGTCTACGTCAACCGCATCTGGGGATGGCACATGGGTGAGGGTTTGGTGGATACGCCAAGCGATTTTGGCGTACAGACGCCAGAGCCCCTCCACATAGACTTACTCAATTGGCTAGGGGCCTCATTTATCGAGTCAGGGTGGTCGACGAAAGAACTGCATCGCCAGATCGTTCATTCACGCGCCTATCGGCAGGCAAGCGATCCCGATGCTCGAAACCTAGAAGCGGACCCCCTTAATCAATTGTGGCACTACTTCCCCAGAGTTCGCCTAGACTTCGAATCCATGCGCGATTCTATCTTGGCTTTTTCCGGAAACTTGGATCCGAAGGTAGGAGGGTTGCAGTTCGATATCGAAGACCCAGAAGCGAATCGTCGCACCCTCTATGGATACATCGATCGGCAATACATGCCTGGTATCTTCCGCACATTCGATCATCCCAGTCCTGATGTTTCCAGCCCCGGACGTTTCGAGACTACGGTGCCTCAGCAAGCCTTGTTCTTGATGAATAACCCCTTCATGATCCGAAATGCCGCATCGCTAGCAGAACGAATTAATAGTGATGATTCAGATTCGGTGGAGAAGCGCATCCAAAAGGCTTATAGAATTATGTACCAGCGCGACCCGAACGATGACGAGCTCACAACCGGCTTGGAATTTCTGGGACCGAGCGATAAGGGAGCGACCGAGGGCGTTGAAGTCGATGTTGACCGCTGGGCTCTTTATGCCCAGGCGTTGCTCCAATCTAACGAGGCCATGTACCTGGATTGATGGCTGTCCGCTGCATGGGGTGAAACGCTTAAAGTTTACTGGATCGATGTTGAGGGAGGCGCAGCCACATTGTTGGTCACTCCGGCGGGCGAAACGATTTTAATCGATACGGGGTTACCCGGAGACAGGGATCCTGGGCGTATCAACCAGTTGATTCGTGAAGAAGTGGGGGCTACGAAGATCGATAATCTAGTGATCACCCACTTCGACAGAGACCACTATGGAGGGGCCGCTGATCTTTCCTGATTGATCAGCATTGGGACGGTTTACGATCATGGAGTGTTCCCGTAAGATTGGGAGCGAGTAAGGGAGGCGTATTTGAATTTCTAGTGCGAAACGCGACTGGTTTTGACTCTTGACGATCGACTGCCGGTGAAGAAGGCGAGCGAAGGCCCTCCTTTAGACATAGTCACGCTGGGCGTATTGCAGCGCGTGATAGAGGCGCGCGATGAACATCCTATGAATCCGCGAAAGGTCATGACAATGTGTGTCCAGCGATCTCGTGAAAAGGGAGATTCCACTACGGGAATCAACGGACGTTGTTCATCAGACAGCTCGCGATTGGGAATGTCACCGGGATTCCAATACTTGCGGTCTGGGAATGCTCCCATACGAAACTGCCGAGGATCATCGCGATGGAAATCAACCCAAAGACAGCCGTCCAGAGCAGAGCGGGGCGTGAATTGAATAGGATCCGTGAAACCCGGATGCAGATCCTCCCTCGGAGAAACTTTAAGCCATAATGAGATCGTGCCGCTCCAATTGGATTCCTCGTAGACGAAGTTTTGGGGGAGCTTATAGAAGGCCAGAGTTCCGCTTATTCTCTCGGGAGTATTAAAGTGGAGGCTGTTTCCGAATTGGCCATCGGCTATAACTGTAACCTCAGGAGGGAGCCCAGTTTCGACCACTTCGGGATCACGGGATGCTAGATTGTAAAGCGTGGCATCGCCTTTGGCAAAGTCAGCGTCCACGCCGTTATCGAATGAGGCGTGAAAGGTGAGGGCTTCTCTGAGGGAGTTCGGAGCCGAATGGTTGTTGGCGCAAGCAGCTAATAGGGTGGCACAAGCGATCGCGAAATAGGGCCGAAGATGAGGGATCATTTCGTTAGAAACTAGTTTCGTGGTTCCCTAGGGAAGAGAATTGTGAGGGCAAGTGGTATTAGCGATGAATAATGCTTTGTGTATGTCAAAAAAGGAATGATTCCCAATACTAAGCTTGAACCGAGGCGATCACTATAGAAAATCGGTTTTAAATGAAAACTTGGTTACCCTTTGTCTTATCCGTTTTTCTGTTGTTGGCAGGCTGTAGCGACCATGCGGATACCCTTTCCGATTCCCGCGAGGATAAACGACCCAATATTCTGTTCATTCTAGTAGACGATCTCGGCAAGGAGTGGGTCAGCGCCTACGGAGCTGAAGATATTGAAACGCCTCATGTCGATAAATTGGCGGCTACCGGAATGAAATTCGATAACGCCTATGTTATGCCGCAATGCACCCCGACGCGCCTGAGCCTTATGACTGGCCAGTATCCGTACCGCCATGGCTGGGTGAATCACTGGGACGTGCCACGCTGGGGAGGTGGTTGCAGCTACGACTGGAATCGAAATCCCAGTTTGGCCCGGGTGATCAAGGACGCTGGCTATGCAACGGCTGTAGCGGGGAAGTGGCAAGTGAACGATTTTCGAGTGCAACCAGATGCCATGGTAGATATTGGATTCGACGAGTACTGCATGTGGACAGGGGGCGAAGGTGGAAATCCGCCCAGCGACGAACGATTCTGGGACCCCTACATACATACCAAAACGGGAAGCCGTATTCATGAAGGCGCCTACGGACCGGATGTCTTTACCGACTTTCTATTAGACTTCATAGAAGCAAACAAGAATGAGCCGTTCTTCGCTTACTTTCCGATGGTGTTGACGCACACGCCCTTAGTAACGACACCAGATGACTTGGAAGCTTCGACAGATATGGAGAAGCACAAGGCTATGGTTCGTTATACGGATAAGATCCTGGGGCGCTTTATGGATAAGCTAGAGGATCTGGAAATCCGCGATGATACGATCATTATTTGGACTACAGACAACGGAACTACAGAATTGATCACGGGTACTCAAAATGGCCGTCAGGTCAAAGGGGAAAAATCAAACATGGTGGAGCCGGGATTGTGCGTACCGTTCATCATCAGCGCTCCTGGCTTAGTTCCTGAAGGGGTCACGACCGATGCCTTGACGGATATCACGGATATGCTCCCTACGTTCGCCGAATTGGCAGGAGGTTCCTTGCAACCAGGCTATGAATATGATGGCGTATCCATCGCGGATTACATTTTGGGAAAATCGGATGATACGCCGCGTGAGTGGATACTGGGAATGGGTGGCAAAAATGAAGCCAAACTGACGGATGATGGCGTCGAGAACCGATTCGTGTTTCGCGACCGCGTTCTTCGCGAAAAACGTTTCAAACTATACGTATCCACCGAACGGAAACCGGAGAAGCTGGTCGATGTGATCGCGGATCCTGAGGAAAAGAACAATTTGGTTGATAGTCAGGATCCTGATGCGAAAGCAGCATTGGAGCGATTGAGCGCGATCATTCCTACCTTTCCAGAACGCGACAATGACCCGATTTATGACCCACTCCCGCCGCAACCTTGGGATGTACCGATTACGGCTCAGAATGAAGTCTGGAAAGAGTGAGGCTTTCTAAGGATGAAGGTGGAAGACTGAATTTTCAAACTAACAGGATACGCCCCGCAATACGGGGCTACAAGACTTCCCGTTTTGCGGGATCAACGGGATGAAGGGTTGAGACGAATATCCGATTTCGTTAATACTTTAAACCCATTGTCTCGCATCTCGCATTAGCGGGACAAGCGTAGCGTTGTTAATATCGATCCCTCGCAGTGTGCCCAGGTGTCCTCTCTCGACGCGACTTTCTATTGTATCGCGTTTACAAGCTGAATGGTCAGGTCCTGGCTTGAGTGTGTATATTTCTCGTTCGAAATTACTCCTTTAACCTTACGCCTTAGTTAAATCAGATTTCTCAATTTCTTGAGGTAGCCTGCGATCGCTTTGTAGGGATCCTCTTTGCCCTCGTATTCAAGAACGATATACCCGCGGTAGTTGGCGTTTTTGAGTAGATTGATGATGCGGGCGAGATCGGCATGCTCTTTCTTTCCGTCGACCGGTATCTCCACTTTGATTTGGGCATTCACGGAATAAGGAGCGATACGGGCGAGTTCCTTGTAGGGATTGCTCGTTGGCGCGATGTTGCCTGAATCGAAATTCACTCCGAACCAGGGTGAGTCTACTGCTTCCACGATCGGTAGCATGCGATCGATATCGATGAGAAAGTCGTGGTTTTCCATGCCTAGCATAACGCCTTTTTCGCCGGCGTAGTCACAAGCGATTTTCATGTTGGCGATAATGTTCGTTACCGCTTGTTTTTCACTGATTCCGCTTGTTGGCTTCCCGCCGAAGACGCGGATGACCGGGGCCCCGAATTCGGAATAGCGATCGATCCAGTAGCGAGTATGCTTTTGTTGCTCTCGGCCTTCCTGGCTGCTGGGCGGGTTAGTGAAATTGTTCCCGATAGCTCCGCCACTGATATCCAGTCCATGCATGTGAGCTCGAAGCTTTAGATTGTTGATGGCTTCGCGTGTTAGCGGGCTAGGCATGAAGTATCCGGTAAGCTCGACACCATCGATGCCTAAGGTTGCCCCGTAGTCGATAAATCCGTGCATGTCCATCTCCCCCTTGGCCTGGGGATCCCTACGCGTATCGGGAAGAAACTTACGCATGGAGTAGGCGGCGAGACTTAGTCGTAGGGGCGCTTTGCTTTTGCGGGTGATGGGACCGATAGCCGTGCCAAGGGGCGATGCCGCAAGGCCAGCGAGAAGGGAACCCGAGGCAGCGATTGCTTGGCGACGATTCATTCGGTAGGGTGAGGTGGTGTTTTTTGAATTCATACTCGAAAGACAGAAAATCTAAGAGGTTGAACGAGATGCGGGGACGGGCTCACTCAATTGAACCGCTTTGACATCAAGCGCGTTTCGGAATGCGAAGCAACTCTTTCGTGTATGCATAGGTTACTTCAATGGCCAAAGTTCGTGGAGACGTTGTTGGGCGTAGAGGAGCTCGAATTGCAGACCAGGCGCGTTGGCGACGTTTATGTTTTCACTCGGGTCTGAGCGATGATCGTAGAGTTCTTGGGCATCGACGGATCCCTTGTTGGCGTCCCGCCATTCCGTGTATCGGAAATTCTCTGTACGAACGGAAAATCCGTGTTTTCCTCCACGACGAAATTGGCTATAGGCAACCGTCTGCTTATCATCCCAAGCCTGGGCATCTTTGATAAGAGGCTTCAGGGATTTGCCATCCAAGTTTTTGGGCAAGGGTAGTCCCGCCATATCCGCGAGGGTTGGATACATATCTATCAGTTCAACGCGAGCGTTGGAGCGCTGTCCGGGTTTCTGGCTTCGAGGATCGATGATGATAAAGGGGATGCGTGTCGAAGTTTCAAAGTTGGTGTGCTTGCACCACATGCCATGATCTCCGAGCTGGTAGCCATGATCCGACCATAGCGCGATAATCGTGTTATCCCGTTCGCCCGACGCGTCTAGAGCATTCAGAAGATCTCCAATGAGGGAGTCGATATAGCTGACGCAGGCAAAATAAGCGTGGCGGGTTTCGCGGGCCAAGTCTTCCGGCATGGGGCCTTCTTTAGGTATTCCTTTGAAGCTGCGAACGTACCGCCACGGGCTTGAAGCATAGTCGGGAGATCCCTGGGGAGAGAATGGATTTGCGGCAAGAGGAAGGGACTCGCGATCGTAGAGATCCCAGTATTTTTTGGGGGCGTTAAAGGGCGTATGGGGCTTGTGGTAGCCCATAAACAGCAAGAATGGCTGCCTTGAATCGGTTGCTGCTTTGAGTTTGGAAATAGCAGCTTGGTTGCCGACGCCGTCGCGGTAAGCATCGTCGGGAACATCGGGACCTTCGTATAACGGGATCAATCCGTTGGTGGTGTGAATGCCGTCAATTCCGGCGGTCTTGCCCTCAAATTCAGAAGAAGCATATTGTTTCTCGATCAGGTAGTGTTGTGGTTCCGTCCAGGATCTTTCGTCTCTGTGTGTATTGTGGAGCACTTTGCCGAAGCCGTAGGTCGCGTATCCGTTGTTTTTAAAATGCTGGGCCAGTGAAATAGCGTTAGGCTGAGTGTCGCGAAAATGCGTTTTGTTGTTGTATGCCTTTACGGTATCCGGTCTGAGTCCGGTGAACATGCTCGAGCGTGATGGCCCGCAAATCGCGTATTGGCAATAGGCTCGCTCGAAGAGCGTTCCTTCGCTCGCCAAGCGATCGATATTGGGCGAATGGATATGAGTCGCACCGTAGCAATTCAACTCTGTACGCAAATCATCGATACCGATGATGAGAACATTCGGACGCTCAGCGAACAAACTCAGTGATAGAGCTAGGAGGTAATAGAAGATTTTCATGAAAAGATTTACCGCCGATAGGCAGGGGTAGGAGTCAGCAGTGATTCCGTTTCAGCATCAAATCCTGCGCTGCAGGAGCAGGATCTCGCTTTGCGAGAGCAGGAATTAGTATCGTAGGTAGGGTCGACTATCCTTAGTCGACCGCGTTGGTGTAGTTTCAATTTATTGAGCGGCTGCCTAGGGACAAGCAGCCCTACCTTTCTAACTATCCGATCAGCTCGGGGATAATCTGGCCGCCGAATTGGGACATTTGCTTGAAGCGGCCGCCATGGAAATAGGTGAGCTTGTTGTCATCCAAGCCGAGCAGGCTGAGCAAGGTGACATGCACGTCGCGAATGTGATGCACTGTCTGAACCGCTTCCGATCCGATTTCGTCGGTGGCACCGACCGTGTGGCCCGCGTTGACTCCGCCGCCGGCAAACCACATGGTCATGGCTTTGGCGTTGTGGTCGCGACCATAAGCGGCACCGCCATCGCGAACCCCATTGTCCGGGCTGCGCCCGAACTCCCCACACCAGATGATGAGCGTTTCGTCGAGGAGCCCGCGTTGCTTGAGATCTTGGATCAATCCTGCAATAGGCTTGTCGATGCTCTTGATACGCGACCCGTGGGCCCGTTCGATAAAATCGTGGGAATCCCAGCCAGCGTTGTAGGCCTGTACAAAACGAACGCCTTTTTCGATGAGTCGCCTAGCCAGTAGCATTTTGCGGCCGAATGGATCGGTATCATCGTCACCAATACCGTACATCTCTTTGGTTCTGTCGTCCTCCTGATCGATATCGAGAATGCCGGGAACCTGCATCTGCATACGGAAGGCCAGCTCGTAATTCTCGATCCGGGCTTGCAGATCATCTTGCCAGGGATGCTCTTCTAGATGATCGTGATTGAAGCGACTGAGCAGATTCAGGTTTTCGCGCTGGTGTTCAGCCGTGATCCCTTTCGGTGGCTTCAAGTCGAGAATGGGTGAGCCTTTGGGACGAAGAGGCGTTCCTTGATAATGGGCGGGCAGGTAGCCATTCCCCCAATTCGGAGCTCCGCCTTGCGGATAGGAAAGTTCTGGCAGAACAATGAATCCCGGGAGGTCCTGATTTTCAGAACCCAGTCCGTAGGTGACCCAAGAGCCCATGGCTGGATCGCCTCCAAATCGATTGCCGGTATTGACTTGGAATAGAGCGGTGGGGTGATTGACCGAGTCCACTTGGCAGCCGAGGTAGAAGCAAATATCGTCGGCTACATTGGCTAAGTGTTGCCAAGGCTCCGTCATCCAAGCTCCCGACTTGCCTACCTGGCGAGCTTTCCAGGGGCTTTGTACATAGTAGCGAGTGCCGCTCTCCATGGCGGATTTGGCTTCCCCGCTCCGAGTGAATTTCTGTAGGTGAAGATCGTTGAGAGCGGGCTTCGGATCGAAAGTGTCGATGTGGCTGGGGCCGCCCTCCATCATGAGGAAAATGCAATTCTTGGCTTTTTGGGGGAGGTGAGATTTCTTGACCGATAATGGCCCCGCGGAGCTGGCAGCCGACAGATTTTGGGGCAGCATACCCGCGAGGGCGATACTGCCAAGGCTGCTACCCATGCCGTAAAGAAAATCTCGGCGGTTTAGTGACTTGGCAACAGAGATGTTTTGCTGAATTTCGCGTTGTAATCGTTTTTTCATGACGCGTCGGGGTGATATGGTAGCACAGGCATCCTGCCTGTGTAAACAGGCTGGAAGCCTGTGCTACTCTTAGTACACATAGATAAATTCATTGCTGTTAAAAACGACGAGGCAGAGATCGGCTAGGGCTCGGGTTTCTGCGTCGACGTCGGCGAAGGTCGGATCGGGCGAATAGTCGTCGAATCCGAAAAGGACTTCGGTGAAAGTGAAGGGCGCTCCAGACATTTCTTCGACAGCGGAACGTTCAACTTCTCGTGGAAATTCCCTAGGCTCAAAAACGAGATCTTCGTGTCGGTCCTCCATGCGTTTCCAATGGTCCAGGCTAAGCTTGGTTTCCTCTCGGTCCGGTTTACGGCCGTAGGCTCGATGGAAGAGCTCTTCGACAGCTTTCTTCCGATTTTTGTTGTTCTCCAAAAGATCAATGGCCGTAGCGACGGAGCGGTTTAGCGAATCTTCGCTGTTAAACAAACTGAATACCTGAGGCGTGACGGTTGAGCTCTGTCGGACTTCGCACGATTCATCCGGACTCGGCTGATTGAACATTTCCATGAACGGATTGCGGAGGCCGCGAATCTTTTTGGCGTAGATGGATCTTCGATTACGGAGTTCTGCGGTGGGCGCCGGTTCGTAAGAGGCGGCGTAGGAGCCCATGACTTGGCGAGGCTGGAGAGCGACATCCATATTGATTTCCGGACGGGCTGGCAGGCCGCCGATCGAGTCGCTCAGCGAGCCAGAAACGCGCAACATGCTGTCGCGAACTTCTTCCGCACTCAAGCGTCGGTGTCGGAACGCAGCATAGGAATCGCCGAGGGGATCCTTCTCTGTTAAGAGCGTGCGGTTTGGATGTTCGGTCGAGCGGCGATAGGCTTCGGACGTCATTATAAACCGGTGCAATTCCTTGATCGACCAATCGTTTTCCAGGAACCAGGTTGCCAGGTAGTCTAGTAGTTCCGGGTGGGTAGGCTTTCCGCCCATGGCTCCAAAATTGTTTGGCGTATTCACAATTCCGCGACCGAAGTGGTAGTTCCAGATACGGTTCGTTATGGAACGGGGAACGAGCGTGTTTTCCGGGCTGGCCAGCCATTTGGCGAAGGCGAGACGGCGACCGTCGGGAGAATCTGGAATACTGTTCCACGGGGTGGCTTCGATAGTGTCATTCGATCCTGGAAGGGCGCTCATAACCCCGGGCGTGACTTCTTCGCCGCGGTTGAAAGGGTCGCCACCGATTAGGATGTGCATACTACTCATGGAGCCACCGCTAGAAGGGTCCTTGGGCATGGACAGCATGGAGCCGGACCTGACTTCCTTCTCAGGCTTCGGACCGCTGTAGACGGACATCGCGTACGGTTCGAATTTCATCAATTCGAACGTCGTACGGGCTACATTTTTATCGCCCACTTTTTTGATTCCTAGTTCCTCGAGCGTTAGACCATGATTCCGAGGCGGCAACTTGTCGTCGGGAATTCCCTGCTTCGCAAGCTCTCGCCTTGTTCCCACGGGAACGCCGTTTTCCCGGCACCATTCCTCAGTCGCTTTCCGAGACTTTTCGCTAAGCTCCTTACGCATTTCATCAAAATACTGGATACGCTTTTCCATGACTGCCTTCTCTGTGTAGTCCACGAGATTCTCGTAAGGCTGAAAAGGCACGGTTCGATCGGCGAATTGGGTCGAATCAAAGACCGCCTGTATGCGGTAGTAATCTTTGGTGGGGATGGGGTCGAATTTATGGTCGTGGCAACGAGCGCATTGAAGCGGGTGGGAAAGGAAAGTCTGGCCTACGCTGTCGGTGACATCGTCGAGGAACTGCTGCCGTGTTATTTTAGCGACTGACATGGAAGTGTGTTCCCAGGGCCCCATTCTCAGAAAGCCCGTGGCGAAAATCATTTCCGGATTGTCGGGGTCCCATTCATCCCCGGCAATCTGCTCGATAGCGAATTGGTCAAACGGCTTGTCCTCGTTGAAGGATCGAATAACATAGTCACGGTAACGCCAGGCATGCGTGCGCTCGTAGTCGTTGGAAAAACCGGAAGAGTCGGCATAACGCACGACATCTAACCAGTGCCGACCCCATTGCTCGCCGTAGCGCGGATCGTCGAGCAATCGATCGATCACGTCCTTGAAGGCGACTAAATCCGATCGCCTGTCTTTGACGAAATCTTCGACTTCTTCGGGTGCGGGTGGCAGGCCTATGAGATCGAAAGTGGCTCGGCGTATCAGTGTACGACGGTCAGCAAGCGGGGCGGCGGGAATATCCTTTAGCTCTAGCTTGTAGTCGATGAAGGCGTCGATCGGGTGGTCGGCTTTGCTTTTCGTTTCCGGAACAGCCGGATTGGCGATTGGCTGATAAGCCCAAAGGTCTTCCTCTTTATAACGGCGATTAGCCCAATCCTCCGATAGGGCGCCACTCGTTTGCACGATAACCCCTTCGGCATATTCGTCGCGAATGGCTGCGACACGGTCATCGTCCGGCCAGGGGGCACCTTCCTTTATCCAGTCACGAATAGACCAGATTTGCTCCTCACTTAGACGGTCGGTCTCTTTCGGGGGCATCTCGTAGTCCGGATCTTCCCAGCGAATGGCCTCCATCATGAAGCTAAATTCGGCGTCTCCGGGAATGAGGACATCATCGAAGGACTCTCCACCTTCCAGCAATCCCTCGCGGGTTGTCATGTCGAGGCCACCTTCTATTTCCTCAGGATCATCCCCGTGGCAAGAAAAGCACTTGTTGGAGAGTATCGGTTTAACGTCCAAAGCGAATAGCATTTCGCCCTTGCGGTACTCCTCCGTTTCAGCCCCTTGCGAAAGCTGCCAGCAGGAACTGATCGCTAGAAACGCGATCCCGAGGCTCGTTTTTTTGACTAGATCCATTTTGTGAATGCCGTTTTTCAGGGAACCTCGTGTTTCCGAATTACGGAGCGATTGAAAAGTTACCATATCATTTCCTTGGAATCCAATAATTTCGACCTCGAAACCTTCCGAAACGGAAACGCTGGCACCGCCCCGTCGGATTCTGATCAGCATCCGAACAGATTTTTGCTAATAATTGAGTGACGAGCAGACCCGGTTTAAACTAGATTCGGTATGAGTACGAAATTGAAAGGACTTTCTCATCTTTTAGAAAGCTAGAACTAGTTCTCTATCCCTCACCTTATTTATGCTTATGAACTCAAAACGATTCCATCGGTTCCTCTTTACCCACTTAAGTTTTCTCTTCGCAACCGTTTTAGTGGCAGACGAAAGGCCAAACGTGCTGATCATCCTGGTTGATGACCTCGGCTACTCCGATCTCGGGTTTATGGGTGGCGAAATTGATACCCCGCACATCGACCGATTGGCCAATGACGGATTGACCTTCACTCAGTTCTACAATGCTGCCCGCTGTGGCCCGACGCGGGCGAGCATCATGACTGGACTCTACAGCCACCAAGTAGGGGTTTACGAACTCGAGCCCGTGGAGCCGGGCAACAACATCTTTTTGTCCGAGCTGCTAGGAGATAACGGATACGCGACCTACATGTCAGGCAAGTGGCACTTGGGAAACACGCCCGAAAAATTGCCGCCGGCCCGTGGGTTTCACCATTCTTACGCTTATCAAGGGTGCTGTGGCGACTACTGGCAGCCTCCACTTTACGTTTTGGAATCCCCTGAAGTCGGACCGATCCACTATGGCGATGGGGAGTTTCATGCCACCGATGCGACCACGGACTACGCGGTCAAGTTTCTCCAGCATCATGAAGAAAAAGAAGAAAATAGCCCCTTTTTCCTCTACCTGGCCTTTCAAGCCCCGCATTCGCCCATCCAAGCGCCGAAGCATCTGATCGACAAGTACGTCTCCCGTTATGAAGTCGGCTGGGATAAGATCCGCGAAGCTCGTTGGAAGGCGATGAAGGAAAAAGGCTGGTTCAAGCAGTACGATTCCGTTCCCCCGTTTTCCGACTCGCCCCCTTGGCATGACGAGCATGCCCAGCCCACCCCAATTCGTAAGTGGAAGTCCTTGAGCAAGGTAGAAAAGACGGATAACGCGCGTCGCATGGCAACCTATGCAGCGATGGTGGACCAGGTTGACCAGGGAGTGGGCAAAACGCTTGCCCAGCTAGAAAAAATGGGAGAGATGGAGAACACGCTGATTCTATTCCTTTCCGACAATGGAGCGAATTATGAAGGGGGGCCGAACGGGAATGACGGACCTCTGAAAGGAAAGGCTCTCGCCAATATGGGGCAGCCGGGAACCAAGCACCATGTGGGCTCGCAATGGGCCGCGCTGAGCAATACGCCACTTCGGCTGTATAAGCATTTCAATCACGAAGGCGGAATTCTGACGCCGTTCATCGCCCATTGGCCCAAAGGAATCGAGCGCTCGGGGGAAGAGGAAAGGCAACGCGGGCATGTAATCGATTTCATGTCGACCATTGTGGAGCTGGCGGATATCGAATACCCCGATACCTTCGCGGGAAATAAGATTCTGCCGATGGAGGGCGTTAGCCTGCTTCCCGCTTTCAGAGGTGAGAAGATCGAAGATCGCGCCCTTTTCTTCGAACACGAGGCAAATCGGGCATTGTTCAAGGGTGACTATAAATTGGTATCCAAAAACTTTACATCTTTGGACGGGCAGACGCATCACGACTGGGAGCTATACAATATCGACAAAGATCCCCTAGAACAGAATGACTTAGCGTCGCAGCACTACTATGATATGGTCATCCCCATGGCCCGTGAATGGCACCAGTGGGCAACCCGCACTGACGCGATCGTCGGTTACGAAAAGTGGATGCTAAAATTGCAGTACTACTGGCAAACGGGATTGCGCACCTATTTGAATGACGCGTTTTAGAGTAGTAGAACAGGCATCCTGCCTGTACACAGAAGATGATAAAACAGGCTAGAAGCCTGTTCTACTATTGTGGGCGCTCGGCGTGGGCCGCTTCTACATTTTTGCTCAGAGGAGAATCTGAGTTGAATTCTGAATGAAGCCATCTACCGTGCCCACATGTCTAAAGAAGAAAACCTGAAACGCTTTTTCGGATCGGATGGGAAGACGGTTATTCTTCCCATTGACCATGGAACCGTGATTCCCATTGAAGGACTTTTGAGGAAGCCGGAGGAACTGATCGGAGAAGTCGATGAGCATGTCGACGGGTACGTGGTCAATTATGGAGTGGCAGCTGCTTGCTCGAGCGCATTGTCAAAAAGCGGCATATGTCTGAGAACTGACGGCTATAAGCCAACGTATCCGGGGAATCCTGACGACGGTTCTTACTTAATGTACTCGGCGGAAGATGCGGACGCGTTGGGAGCTCATGCCATGATGAATATGCTTTATCTCCATCACCGAAAAGAATCTGACAATTTTCGCGAGTGCGCTACCATCATTAGCGAGGGGCGCGAATACGGGATTCCGGTAATCCTGGAAGCGCTGCCTTTTAATATTGGCCGTCCAGACGAGTATACCGTTGAGAATATTGGATTCGCTGTGCGCCTAGCGGCAGAGCTTGGGGCCGACGTCGTGAAAACCGCTTTCCCGACGAATGGCTCAGTGGACGAGTTCAAGGCGATTGTGGAAGCTGCGATCGTTCCTGTAGTCGTACTCGGCGGCGCTGCTATGGGTGATGACCCAGCTCTATTGAAAATGGTCAAGGATTCCATGGACTCGGGAGCGAGCGGGATCGCAATCGGGCGTAACGTTTGGCAGCACAGTAGCCCAAAGAAGATGGCCGCGGCTATGGAGGCGATCGTCCATGGAGGGGATGGAGTGGACACCGCTTTGAAACTGCTTCAGTGACGCAGGAGTAAGTAGCGCGGAGCTTCAGCCCGCGTTCTGGAGTGGAAGTTTAAACGGACGCGGGCTGAAGCTCCGCGCTACTGAATGCAAACCTGCTCACATCCCGCTGAAGCTGGTGTCGCTGCTTGAATTGTTACGTGGCGTTATGAGATACGAGGTACTTGATACAAAGGGTATCGAATCAAAGAAATCAGGGATTGATTCGACCGGTGAAATTCTCTAGCTTCCGCGTTTCCAACCTGAAACGTTTCCCCTTATTATGAGCAACTCGATTGGTTTTGTCGGAGTGGGTCGAATGGGCGCCAACATGGCCCGCCATTTGAAATTGGATTGCAACTACGCGATATCGGCGGTGTACGATATTAACCAGAAGGCTGCCGAAGAGCTGGCAAGCGAGTTGGGCAGTAAAGCCTGCCAGAAATTGGCTGAAGTCACATCGCTGTCCGACGTCATTGTCACCGTCGTTACTGATGATGCTGCGATGCGGGCGATCTATCTAGAAGGAGAGGACACTCTACTCCAAGGGGCGAACGGAAAGACTTTCATTAACTGCGCCACGCTCTCGCCGGGCATTCATCGCGAGGTGGCGGCGGCGTCCAGCGAGGCGGGAGCAAAGACTTTGGAAGCCTGCATGGCGTCCAGTATTAGTCATGCCCGCGAAGGGAATCTCTATCTTATGGTATCGGGTGATAGCGAAGCCTTCGAATCGAATCAGCAATTGCTGGAGGATCTCAGCATTAAGCTGCGATTTATCGAGGGCGGTCCTGGCAAGGCGGCTGAAGTGAAGGCCTTGGTCAACATGGTCATGAATATCAATACGGCCGGGCTTGCTGAAGGTCTCGGTCTAGCCAAAGCCTTGGGCCATGATCTGGAGATGGTCTGCGAGGTCTTTTCCCAAACGGGGGCCAATTCGAGAGTCTTGGAAACCGATGCCGAAGACATGATCGCCCGGGATCACGAATGCTGGTTTTCAGCCTCTCACGCGGCCAAAGACTCGGGCATCGCCAAGACGATCGCCGAGGAAAACGGCCTGAGATTGCCTGCCAATGACGCAACCAAGGCCCAGTACGATTTGATGACCGAATCGGGACTGGGAGAACTGGACAAATCGGGTGTGGCGGAATTGACCTTTCCAGGACGACATGAATTTACGAATACGTAATTCTAAGCGAATTTCTCTAACTAACCTTTCGATCATGGTCAAAGCTGCCAAGGTCTCCGCTGGATACGTTGGAGTAACGTATATCCCAACCCAATTGGGCAAGCAGCAGCAATGTGCCTGCGGCGCAGAATTCGATATCGTCAGGGTGGGCGAACACCGCTAAAGAGGATTTCGAATCAGCCATTGAAGGATAATTGGAGATTGGCTGTGGAGCGGCTAGAGCTCCTTGATTTTTATGTTGCGGAACTGTACCAGACTGGAGGCTCCGTTCCATACGCCTTGCTCTTCATTATAGCCGCCATGGTGCTGCAAAGCGATTGGCCCGGACTCGGGAACATCTGGAAGGCGAGCCTTATTGAGAACGGTTTCCCCATTGAGGACTACCGTCAAGCGATCACCCTTCATGGTGATGTGAAAGGCATTCCATTCGCCAATCGGTTTGTCGGCTTTGGTTTTCGGCGTAACACCCGCTCGGATTTCAGGATCCTTCTGATTGTGGCGGTAGCCATAGACCTCTCCGGAGCCGATGTCCCAGGCCCATATGTTGATTTGAGACTTGTTTGAACCACGCAGGTAAATACCAGAATCCGCCCCGGGAGACGGGTTGATAACTCTTTCGCCATTGGCATCCAGCAAGTAACTACCATCCGGAAGAACGGTGGGTGTATTGTAGATTCCCTTCAATTCCTTGATACGCCACTCGACGTGTAGTTCAAAGTCGCGGTATTCATTGGTCGACCATAAATGCTTGTCATCTTTGCCTCCCTGAAAGGGGGCGCAGTCGATGACCCCGTCTTTTATCGACCAAATTCGCTCGGCGATTTCCGACTTCATCTCCCATCCTGCGAAACTTTCACCATCGAATAGGGAAACCCAGCCATCCGAGCTGTCGAGAGTGTCGGGTCGCTGAGAGCAAGCGGTGATTAGTAAAGCGGCAGCGAGCAAAGAGAGTAGTTTTGGCCGATGGCGATTTTTTGGATTTGAGTTAGGCATGTAGTTAATAAAACAATATGTTGACTATACGTTTTGAGGAGTGGGGTGAATCCAGGGTTTCCGGTATTCCCGCGCGAGTAGGGAGTTAGCTTCATCGTCACCGGTTACGATTCCTTTCGCGGAGTCCCAATGGAGGGTTCGTCCGAGCTCCATGGCTACGTTGGCTAGGATGCAGGAGGCGCTGGAAATGTGACCTTCTTCGATATCAGCTATAGGTCTACCTCGGGACTCGATGTTGTCCAAAAAGTCTTTCATGTGACCGCGGATAGCTGGCGCTACATGCTTCTCGAGGCCTTCCTCTGTTTTATCTTCCGGATACTTTTCCAATTCAAAGGCGACATCGCGGTGGATGGGCTTAGCGTTTTTGTTGCGCGGGATGAAGTCGAATTTGCGCACACTGGCTTTGAGGGTTCCTTTTTCCCCGTAAAAAATGGCGGCCCATGGGTATTCGGTGTCGGCTGGGTGACCCCAGGTACGATGCTGCCAAACCATTTGCAGATCGCCGTAGTCGAATGTCGCTGTTTGCGTATCGGTGATATTGGCTTTGCTCTGCTTGTCTACGAGGATGCCGCCTTGAGAGCTGATAGAACTTGGCCAGCCGCGATCCAACATCCACCGAGCCATATCCAGCATATGCACGCACATGTCTCCGACGATACCATTTCCGTACTCCATAAACCCTCGCCATTTCCGAGGATGGACCAGCTTGTTGTATGGGCGCATGGGGGCTGGTCCTGTCCACATATCGTAGTCGAAATGGGCGGGGGGCTGCGTGTCCGGCGGGTTCTCCCGGGTTCGCATATGGTAATAGCAGCAAAGCTCAACGTGAGAAATTTTTCCTAGCTTGCCCTCTTGGATAATATCGCGGGCCTCCATCAAATGCGGGGTGCTACGGCGTTGCGTGCCGACCTGAACGACACGCCCATATTTGCGAGCGGCCGCAAGCATGGCCTGACTTTCGACAACATCAACGCCCGTGGGTTTTTGCACATAGACATCGGCTCCAGCCTGTATAGCCTCGATGGTTGGCAAGGCGTGCCAGTGATCGGGGGTATCGACTAAAACGATGTCCAAGTCCTTCTCCGCCAGCATTTCGCGATAGTCGCTGTACAGGCGAGGACGCTTTTTCGAGAGTTGTCGCTTGGCTACGATGTCTCCCGCAGCAGAAAGCATCTGACTGTCCACATCGCAAAGGGAAACAACTTCAACGGGAGCGACTTGGATAAGTCTGAGCAAGTCGCATTTTCCGTACCAGCCAGCCCCAATTAGCCCTACGCGTTTCTTTGGGTAGTCGGATTGAGCGAAACTAGGGTACTGGATGCTCGCCAGAGCTAGGCCAGCGGCGCTAGATTTTAGGAAATGTCGACGATTCATGTCCAGATCTTTGGATAAAAATCGAAATAGTTCAACCCTCGTATTTTCCTGGCAGGTTCGCCAAAAAAGTCGTTATCCTGCAGCATGGAAAGACTGGAAACTAGATGGCTGCCTGCCTGCCGAAAATTGCCAGAAGGCAAGGAGTCGCTTGCTTGGTTAAAAAATGGATACGATTTGCGATTATATACTTTCCGGGCAATCTTGAATAAGAGCGCTAGCGATCCCCTAATTCAATCCCTTGGTCCTCAGGACTGAGAGCGATGGCTGCCACTTCTTTGAAAATGTCGGTGATAAAGACCAGTCCTTCAACGCGGCCTTCGGAAAGAGCGGGAATGCACTCGTAATCCGATTCTCCTGCCAGTTTGGCGAGGGTCGCTAGAGAGGTTTCTGGATCGACGGTCGGTTGGTCTTGACGCAATATCGCGTCAACAGTGATCGGCAATCGACTTTCTAGATTGCGATGGAAATCTCCAGAATCGGTACTGCTATCGTTGACTTCATAGTCGCCGAGCAACCCGAGAGCTACTTGGTTGGGAGTGATGACTCCCGCGAAATCTCCCTCTTGGCTGATGATGGCAATGGCCGCCGTGTTGTATCCTCGCTCTTCGCCGTGAAGAATAATGCCCATCGTTTCCCTAAGCGTATGCGCAGTGCTAATACGCAGAAAGCGTTTGGTCATTATATCCTTGGCTCGAGTAGTGGGCATGTCGTTTCGCGGGAGCTATTCGCTGTTGGGTTGGGGAAGTTCTTCCTCAGGATCTAGATTCAAGGCTTCGCTAATTCCGCGAAGGAGGCCGGTAGCGTTGACCATGCCCGCAAGACGATTGCTGTCATCGCAAACCGGCAGCGACGCTAAGGCGTAGTCTCGAGAATGCAGAAGGAGATGCTGCAGGTTCGTTTCGGGCCTGATTTCCGGCAAGTCGGAACGGGCAATTTGAGCGATGCGAGCGGGAAAGGCTCCTCTCATGCAATTGCCAAGATCTTCATCGGTCATCCGTTCCGCTTTGTCTAGATCGACATCTTGGCAGAGCGATTTTAGTAGGCTCCAAAGGGCGAGCTCCGAGTCTAGGGTCCCGTCGCTTCCTTGCAGGAAGAGCGGCTGAGTCGCCCCGCTCTTCTGATGTTTCATCATCTCGGAAATAAGCCAGGTAGCTTCGCGAATTTGGTGTTGGTTGCCGAATCGCAAGATGCGCTTGGACATTATTTTAGAGGCAGTAGCCGAATTGTCTCTGGCTTCAGGGGCTGATCGCGTAGCTTGGTCGCGTTTGCGCTCCATCTCGACAATGCTCCAAGCGCGAGCGAGAGCGAGTTCCATGGATTGGAATAGCTTATTGTCGGCGTAGAATAAATTCTGTTCGCCGATCTGTTTGCGTAGCCCGGATCCGGTCATGATTCTCTTCAAGCCATCCTCGATACCGCAGACTACGAGTTGAACTCCTCGCGACTTGAGAATGGTATCGAATCTTTCCAGAATAGCCATTGCTGTGCTGCCCACCGCCCGCAGACGTTTCATGCGGAGGATAACCACGCGGGTCTTCGGCGTGAGGCACTCGAGAAGCTCATAGTCGAGGTCTTCGGCAGCTGCGAAATAGAGATCGCCCTCCATATTTACAGTTACCACCTCCGATTCTGGCGCTTGGTTAAATGGAAGCTCGTCGTATCCAGAGTCTTGACGAGGCACCAATTGGGTTAGATCGGTTTGTCCAGTGACGCGCAGCAATAGTACGATAGACAAGAATACGCCGACAAAAACAGCATACTCTAAAGGTAGTATTAACGTTGATACGAGTGTGCCGAATAGGACGAGTCTAGATTGATTGCCCGATCTCCAAGTGACAAGGAGGCGTCGCTTGTCGACCATAGTGTAAGCAATGACTATGAGGAGGCCAGCGAGACTCGCTTCCGGGATATAGTTAGCTATGGGAGCGAACAGAAGGATCGTTAAGGCCGTCCAAAAGGCCGAGAATATTGCCGCCATGCGGGTTCTCCCTCCGCTTTTATAGCAAACGGCCGTGCGTGTGAAGGAGCCGGAACCAGCGAAGCTGGAGAAAAAAGAGCCGACGATGTTCCCCATTCCCTGACCCACGAATTCTCGATTGAAATCAAGCCTTTGTCCCGATTGGGCAGAGATTGCTCTCGCTATGGATCCGGCCTCGATAAGACCGAGAATGGCGAGGGCTGCAGCGCCGACTCCTAACTCCCGTGTGAGTTCGAAGGGAGGTGGAACAAGTAGTTGAGGAAAGTGAAAAATGTCCAGGGAGGCGGATATCGGTTCGATGTCCTTGACGATTTCAATCTTGGAAGCGCCCATTTCTGGTAGGTGCCATCCGAGGAAGTAGGCTAGAGATCCGGAAATGAAGATGCCGATTAAGGCCCCGGGAAGTCTGCGGTTCAGAATCGGAGAGAAAATGACGCAAACAGCCGTAATCATTCCGAGAGCTAGCGCCAGAAAGTTGGCGTCAGGAAGCTTCTGGGCGGTTAGGCTGATGACGTGAAAGAAGTGCTCGGGGCGTTCGTCCAATTGCAATCCGAGCAAGTTCTTAACTTGATTAGCGGCAATGAGTATGCCTGCTCCGGCGGTAAACCCTACGACTACGGAGTGGGAAACGTAGCGAATTATTCCACCTAGTCTTAGAATTCCGAATACGAATTGAATGAATCCAGTGAGGAAGGTTAGAAGCAAGGTAATCTCCAGCAGTCCGTATCCGTACTTTTCGGGCAAGTGGGCCGTAAGACTGAGAATCACCATGCAAATGGCGTTTGTAGGGCCAGTGACAAGGTGGTGAGAGCTACCGAGGACGGCGGATACAGTGCAAGTGACGATCGCTGTATATAGGCCCCACACTGGTGGCAGACCTGCGATGAGGGCGTAAGCCATCGCTTGTGGAACGCCCATTACGGCTACAGTAAGACCAGAAATAGCGTCGGCCCTTGCGTCTTCCTTCACGTATGCAAGCAGCTTTTGCAGGTAGGCTTGGATATCGTTAGGAGGAGTGGACACGTTGGGTCGGGCTTTCCGGTGGGTTTTGGCGGGGAGTATTGAAAATCAGGAGATTGAGCTCCGATTGTGGGATTGGCAAGAGCCCAGGCGAAAGGAGGTAATTAGGGTCTCCAACTGGATTCTGCTTTCGCGGTTCTCGTGTGCCGTTTCTAAGCTAGGGCGTTTTAGAATGCGAGCGAGCCGGGCGCGATCCCAGTAGCGCGGAGCTTTAGCCCGCGCTCAGTTTGCCTTCCCATTTCAAAACGCGGGCTAAAGCTCCACGCTAACTAATGTTGCTTGCGGAAAAAATTTTTTGCCAGCTCTGTAGACCCAAATCTTTTCGTAAGTGATATAGAATGTCCCGGGGCTTGGCCCGAAATGTTTGCTTCGCCAGGAGAACAAGCGTCGATTGTCTGCAAAATTCGGTTGAGTTCGGGTTGGGGACGGATGTTGTGGAGCGATGGTAGAATCGGAAAAGCGAACCAGCGCCTGGGTTGGTGATGCAGTGTTGGCTCTGTTCGCTCGGGAGTGGGTATTGAGCCAGCGGGAAATACAGCCCGGCGAGCGAATAGACGTTTTTACTGGTATGACCTCCAATCGTTTTCTCGCTTGTCTGGGCGAGCCGACTAGTGTCGAGGCGGCAATTGGCGAGGTTTATCAGTCAAAGGGGCTGGAGGCCGCCTTTGCCTACATCGAAGAAACGCTTCTACCTGTATTTGAAAAACAAAGGCGCAACCGATCCAAAACGCAGGGAAGCTGGCGCACCCGAGCCAAATAGATGGATTGACTGGCTAGGCTCTCGGAATTCGCGTGAACGAAATCTGATTAATTAGCGCGTCTCTCAACCTCGGTTGCTTGATGGGAACCGAGTTCAGAGCTCCCGCAAGAGATTCTTTGAATTGAGCCACCTTTTCGGACTCGATAAGCATCTGGTCCTTGATTTCCGCGAGGTCGCAGCGGAATTGCAGCCAGTCTGCTTTGAACTTCAGCAGAAGGGGATGTTTGGCGATCGCTTTTTCGATGGCTCGAACTTCCCTGGTTTTCAATTCCCCCTCAATAAGGTCATTGACCTGCAGGAGAAGCTCCCATTCAGAATCGGTTAATCTATCGGCTTCAAAACCAATTAGAGCGCACTTCAGCTTGGTTAGAGCATGGGCAATTTCGCTCTTCTTGATCCGAGTGGCCAAATGGAGCGCCCGGTAGGACCAATTCTGGTAATTGCGCGCGACGAGAAGAAAACGCTGCGTATGATCGAGATCATTCATGCGGCTGCGACTTTCTTCAGACGGTTCCTCAGACGGCGAGGCTGGCAGGCGTTCTAATTGAATTTGCAGAAAACGCTCGAAGTCGGAAACACGACGAATGTAGGGAGCGTACTGCCAGCAACGCAGAAAAGTGGCTCTTATTTGCTCAAGGCGCGAATCGACTGAGGTAAATCCTAGCAAGTAGAAATACTCGGATGAGAGCTCAATGTAGCAGGCAGCGGCCTGCGTGAAAGCGCAAGGATTATGCTCACCGCTTTTTTTCAGCAGACTCCGTACCTTGTTACGGCACAGATCGAGCTTTGGCAATGAGGGCGAAATCAGCAGGTCTTTTCGAAACGTCATCGTGTCAATAGGAGGCCTGGGTGAGCCTAAGAAGTGTGGTGTCGAAAATTAGTCTTCGTCGAAACGCTGGCTAGAGGCAGCGCGGCAGTCGGCAGCCACGCGAAGCCAAATCTCTCGTATGTCGAAAATCCGCATTTTCGATTGGCTTACGAATTCCGTCAGTGATTCACGTTCAAAATGGTCAATGCTGGAAAGGCGGGCTAGTAGGGCATTCAGATGGGCAAAGCCTCTTTTGATGTAGGCGATAGCCAGCGAGAAGTCCGCCAAATCAAGCGCTGTGACTGCGAGAAGTCCGTACTCATCGGACTTCGAAATAGCCTCTTGGAGGGACAAGGCGCTGTAGTTGGAAATCCGATCAGAATGCTTGTTGGCCTCTTGTTTCCAGTTTTCGGATAGCCAGCGGTGCAGAGCTTTGCTGGCGATGTAAAGAGGGTGCTTGTGTAGTGTGTAGGGCTCCGTATCGGGAATGTCCGGGCCACTCTCCGAACTTTCATTTTGCTGGGGGTCGCTTTTGGCGTCCCAACCCATGGAGCTGGCAACTTGGTCGAGACGGTCTACGTCATGGGCGCGTTTTGCATAAAGATGTTGGTATTGAGTTACTTGCCTATCTTCAGACTTCAGGTATCGTTCCCAGTCGGTCTCGTTCCAAATCGTTTCCCAGCTATCGTCCCACTCGCCGTCGGCGTTGCTGTTAAAATCGAAGTTAGCCATGGTCCACTTTAACTAGCTTTTTGAAAAAGCTGTGGGAATTTACGGGGCGAAATTTTCTTTGGCAATCGAATTGTCGAAAATAATTTGCGCCGAAGCAATGCGGAGTATGAGGGGTAGCATCCTGTATGAAGGGAATCGATCTTTTGACATTGGCAATGCGCCTTTTTGCCTCAAGATAAGCGACTTATGGAATCAGAAGAGGATGTCTTCCATTTGATGACCCACTTTACCGGCCACGTACAAGGAGTCGGGTTCCGATATAGCGTGAAGCAGATTGCCCGAGGCTTTGAGGTAACTGGGTATGTGAAGAACCTAGCTGATGGCCGGGTTGAACTCGATATTGAAGGTGTAGAAGGCGAGTGTCGCCGATTTTTGCGGGAAGTAGAGAATGAGCTAGATAATTTCATCCGGGACACGGAGCAGTCAGAAGGGCATCGCGGCAGGCTTTACACGCGATTCAGAATAGCTTGAGAGGCAAGCATCCATTCGAATGAGCGTGGCGATATCCATATCAGGCGTAAGCAAGGACTTTCGTATCCCGGGATCCAAGCGACGATTGAGGGCGGTTGACAACCTGTGTCTAGAGATCGAAAAGCAGACTGTATTCGGGCTGCTGGGTCCGAATGGATCGGGTAAAAGCACCACGATAAAAATGGCCTTGGGCTTAATTCGCCCGTCTCAAGGAAATTGCCAAATTCTGGGCAAGTCTTCGTTGGATCCGGCGGCAAGGATGGGAATCGGCTATTTGCCAGAGGCTCCTTATTTTCAGCGATTTCTAACCGGTCGAGAACTGCTGACCTATTTTGGCAAACTCTCAGGGGTTCCCAAAAGCGAACTGGGCGGTCGCGTGGTAAGACTGCTTAGTCGAGTTGGCCTGGAGGACGCTGGAGACCGGCGAGTTGGTGGCTATTCGAAAGGGATGTTGCAAAGGATTGGCTTAGCTCAGGCAATGGTAGGCAATCCGGAGCTGCTTATTCTCGATGAGCCTACCGCTGGAGTCGACCCGATCGGAGCAGCGGATATCGCATCGATCATTAGGGAGTTGCGGGACGAGGGTAAGACTGTGTTGCTTTGTTCCCATCTGCTTTCGCAGGTGGAAACGATATGCGATCGAGCAGCTATCATGGTTAAAGGAAAACTGGCAATAGAGGGAGCAGTCGAGTCTCTAACCGCAGCGTCGGAGTCTTCTTCAGCGCGTATCGATGGATTGACTACTGATGCGAGAAAACGACTGGAAGCTTTTGCGAAAGAAGGGCAGCTGAAAATGTCCACTCACCGTCGAAGTTTAGAAGAGTTGTTTTTAGAACTGTCGAAAGGGGCGAGTGACTGAACGTGACTAGGGAAAACGACAGGTTGGCCTGGTCGCTCAATCGAACATTCGTCATCGCCAGCAATACCTTTCGGGAGGCGGTAAGGATGAGGCTATTCTTGGCGATGACAGGTCTGGCGATTTGCGCATTGGCCAGCTCATTCTTATTTAGGGAATTCAATTTTGGATCATCGGAGTTAAAATTCATAGCCGATTTCGGTTTTGGGGGAATGACATTATTCGGGTCCGCGCTCGCCATCATCGTAACGGCTCAGCTGTTTCTGGGGGAGATCGAGCATAGAACGGCGATGACATTGTTGGCCAAGCCCGTTTTTCGTTCGGAGTTCGTGCTCGGCAAATTCCTGGGAGTATGGGTTACGGTAGCCTGCTTTATCGGTATGCTGACTCTGTGTCTAGTATTGGCTTTGTGGATGCGGGAGTCCAGTATTCGATTGGAGTATCCAGAAGGATTCGAACAGGGACAGAGGCTGGTTCAGTATGGAGGCATTATCTGGTTTTCCCTAGCGCAAGTGTTTCGCATCGGAATATTGTGCGCCTTGGTCATTCTATTTTCGACCTACGCCACTTCCTCGCTGTTCGCCATGGTTATGGGCGTTCTCGTTTGGATCGTCGGGCAATTGCAGCATATCGCGATCGAAGCCCGCGGAGTTGTAGATAGTTTAGTCCTAAAAGGAATTTACAGCGCCGTGGGGTTCGCCCTGCCGAATTTCCATTTGTATGATGTTGGGGAAGGTTTGGCGATGGGTGAAGTCTTGCCGATTTCCCTAGTCGGCAAGCTGCTGCTCTACGGGGCTTTGTATTCAGCGTTTTATTTAGCAGTGGCTACAGCCAGTTTTAATCGTCGTGAACTCTAGCTATTCGATTTTGCCCTACGCTGTTGCTCTTGCGTTGCTGCTGGGGTGGGCGATGTCTCCTTTGGATCGATCGATTACTGAGCAATTAGGGCAGCGATCTGAAATAGAATCTCTCAGGGATATCGAGTCCCAATTCGGACAAGGTCTAACGGTTGCGATTCTGGGCGGATACCGTTCTGTTGCTGCAAATCTGATTTGGTTGTCTAAGAATCAGGATTGGGAAGAGCGAGATATTGCAGGCACTCTTGGGAAAATCGCTTTGGCCACCAGCATAGATCCTCGGCCTGAGATGTTTTGGCTCAATGGGTCGCGAATTCTTGCCAACGATATGCCCACATGGGTAGTCGGATTAGCTAGCGCTGAGCAATTGGAGACTACGGATAGGGGTCGAGCGATCGCAAAACAATACGCGGAGAGGGCGCTTGCCTTTCTGGAAGAGAGCCGAGACTACCAGCGAGGCAATCCGAAAATTCACATTGAAGCTGGCATGATCCATTGGAAGAAGCTGGGTGAGCTTGAGGCGGCTGCCAATAGTTTCAAGAGCGCGATTGAAACGGGAAAGACCCCTTACTTCGCCTATCGGCTTTACGGTGATTTGCTGATCGAGCTGGGGCGCAAGCGGGAAGCGCTGAATTTGCTAGAAGATCACTACGAAACGCTTCCCGATGGATCGCTTGAAGCCATGAAGCCTGTCGTTGCTGATCGGATACGTTTACTTAAAAATGAGCTGAAAGCCGCCAATTAACTTTTCTTGCCCTGTTGGGGGGGGTCATTCTAGAAGAACTTCAATGAAAGAGAATCTGCATCCTATTTCAGACCGACTTTTAACAAGGGCTCATCGAGAGGCTCTTACGGAACAGCGTGGGGCGGTGATCTGGATGTGCGGGCTATCAGGCTCTGGCAAAAGCACGTTGGCGACAGCGCTCGAGCGCAGGTTGCACAATGAAGGGAAACTCGTTTATGTACTGGATGGGGATAATATTCGAACTGGATTGAACAGTGGGCTCTCTTTTTCGGATGACGATCGAAAAGAGAATATACGGCGAATAGCTGAGGTTTCGAAGCTGTTCGTCGATGCGGGAGTTGTCACAATCAATTCGTTCATTACTCCTAGCTCTGATTTGCGATCCATGGCGCGGGAAATAATCGGTAAGGAGGACTTGATCGAAGTCTATGTGAAAGCATCGTTTGAAACTTGCATGAAGCGAGACGTTAAGGGACTCTACGCCAAGGCTGAAAAAGGGTTGCTCCCTCAGTTTACGGGTAAGGATTCCGGTTTTGAAGAGCCCGCTGATTCGGATCTGATTATCGACACCGATTTGCAATCGGTAGAGGAGTCAGTAGATTCACTTTTTGAATACGTATTGCCAAGAGTGTCGCATCAAAGGCTGTCCTGAAACAAGGTCGTGGCCGCTCCCTAAACGATGACGCTGTTTTTGATCAAAATCGGCAAATGGCTGTTAGGCAAGTCGGCGGTTATTGTCATAGCGACTTTGGTCGCTATTGGCGGGTATGCCTTGTGCTTGTATGTCAGCGATAATTACAAGGTGGAAAAGCTGAGAGTCGTTCAGCTCGCCGAAGCCCAAGAGACTGTCAGAGCAGCGTATAGCCATTTGGAGGAAATGCATGGGAATATTCTGGAAGTCACCAAGGAGCTGGATGCCGCTAGGGAAAAGCTGGCTGCTGCCAACGAATTGGTTGAGCGCCTAGAAGGATTTCTGTCTAAGATCGAGTATCTGCTATCATCAGCTGAAGAAAAGAAGGCGATCGATAGGGAGCTAGCTCAAGCGAAGAGCGAAAGCGAGAGGCTGGAACCCTTGATCAATGAATTGCGAAAACGAAGGGCGGATCTGCGTGTTTCTAAGACTGATCTCACCTTGGAGGTTGAAGTCCTTGAGAATCGAATAGCCGCATTGGAGTCCAGTTCGTCGGAAGTTGCCCGCTATGTGGACGCTTCTTGGACGATTATCAGCCGCTATCTTCCTATAGCTTTAGTTCTGTTTATACTCGGACCTGTGATTTTGAAATTGGCTGCTTACTATGCGATTGCCCCTTTGTTTCAGCGGGCTCGCCCGATAAGGTTTTCCGAGGCGGCATTGCCGTCGCCTGTAATGGAGGATAGCGGAGTATCCGTGACTCTGGGACTGAAGGAAGGTGAAAGGGCTTGGATTAAAGAATCCTATTTGCAGGCGTCAGACGAGCAATTGGACCGACGGACTCGATTCGTATTGAATTGGCAGATGCCGATCACTTGTCTAGCCGCAGGATTAGTGGAGTTGGTTGAGTTCGCTTCCAATGAGGATTTGTCGAATGGATCGATTACGGCATCTACTCAGGACAAGCCGGACATGGAGCTCAGTCTGCTGGAGGTTCCGCCCAAGAGTTCAATCATTTTGCGGCCGAGCCACCTTGTAGCATTGATCGGAACTCAGGAGCAGCCCCTGGCGATAAGAAGGCGATGGAGCTTCAGTCGGGTCCAAGCATGGATGACGCTTCAGTTTAGGTATTTCGAATTTCTCGGACCTTGTCGTTTAGTCGTTTCAGGCGTGCGTGGGGTAAGGGCGGAAAAAATCGAATCCATTGCTAATGGAGGAAGACGAGCCAATCAGGATTCGACGATCGGCTTCACTCCCGATTTGAATTTCGCATCTGTGAGGGCAGAAACCTTTTGGGCTTATTTTCGAGGATTTAATCCGTTGTTCGACGATGTCTTCAAGGGCGAAGGGACGTTTCTGTGTCAGGAAATTTCTAAATCGCAAGAATCGGGACCCGCTCGGTTTTGGGCAGGATTGCGAGATGCGGTTTTGAAGGTGATTGGCGTCTAAAACGCCTGGGTGGATGTCTAAACGAATGGCGGCGTTTTTTTGACTCGCCTGAGCGTGTGGGTGAGGGTTGATTGTCAGCTTATTATTTATGATAGGCGTACTATTCGATTGGGACGGAATTGTCATTGATTCTTCGAGACAACATGAAGAGAGCTGGGATTTGCTGGCCGAGGAGGAAGGTCTACCGCTATTCGAGGGGCATTTCAAAATCGGTTTTGGAAAACGAAATGAACTGATCATCAGGACGATTCTCAATTGGACGGACGACCCCAAAGAAGCGCGCCGTCTCGGGAATCGAAAGGAGGTCCACTATCGAGCGATTATCCGGCGAGACGGAATCGCGTTCCTGCCAGGCTTGAGCAAGTTTGTGAAATCGCTTCAAACAGAGCATATACCCTATGCCATCGGATCATCGACAC
>MDTA01193957.1_pt1 | contig 40664 bp, 39 predicted proteins | sample 811151 | NCBI WGS metagenome assembly MDTA01 (sample SAMN05326648, study PRJNA326480) | marine metagenome | isolation source: seawater | place: Indian Ocean: South | collected 2010
CAATCACAAATCTTAGCTCTAGCGCCAACTATAGCTTTGCAAGATGGACAGGTTTTTTTACCTCTTGGCATGCAGTGATAATAACTGCATCAAGAATTAAGTCAATAAATCCATGTCATGTTTTACCATTTTATGGACAAGATTAGTAAAATTTGTTTTAGGTTGCCAGCCTAGCTCATCTCTAGCTCTACTTGAATCTCCTAAAAGAAGGTCCACTTCTGCTGGTCTATAAAATTTTGGGTCTACCTCCATGAGAAGATCATTTGCATGATAATATTTTGTTTCTACACCTTCTCCTTCCCATCTACAGATACTTCTATGGAATCCTGCAAAATTAAATGCTTCTTCAACAAACTCTTTTATTGTATGTGTTTCGTCAGATGATAATACATAATCCGCTGGCTTGCCTTCTTGGTTTAGCATTTTCCAAATACCATCCACAAAGTCTTCAGAGTCACTCCAATCTCTTTTTGACTCAACATTACCCAATTTTAAACTATCAAAAGGTAATTCTGTAGCATAATCAGAAGCAATTTGAGCAACAGCTTGTGTTATTTTTCTAGTCACAAACTCTACCCCTCTTCTAGTCCCCTCATGATTAAACAACCACCCTTGAACAGCATACAAATCATACGAATCTCTGTAAACTTTAACTAAATGACGAGCAGCACACTTAGATGCTCCATATGGGCTTCTAGGTCTAAGTGGATGTTCCTCTGATTGAGGTTCACATATAACATCACCAAATTCTTCAGAGCTTCCTGCGTTATAGTATCGACAATGAGGAGAGTGTTTCCTTATAGCTTCTAATTGATGTAGAACAGCCATACAGTTAGTTTGCATGTGGTTTACAGGCATTTCCCAACTTGTCCCAACAAAAGAATTAGCTGCAAAATTTACAAAATAATCTGGTTTATGTTTTGAGATCACTCTGTCAATGTTTTCTGCATCTGTTACATCTAGATCAATAAGACAAAATCTAGGATTGCCTATCAAGTGTTCTATGTTGCCATGATTTTTGACACTAAGTCTACGAACTCCTGCAATAACAGTATGGTCTGTTTCTTGTAAAAGGTAATCTGCCATGTGACTACCGTCTTGGCCTGTTACTCCTGTAATAATTACTTTTTTCATTTATCTTTAATCCAATCTTCTAATTCTATAGTGGGTGTCCAGCCAAGAAGTATTTTAGCTTTTTGATTATTAGCTAATGTGATTCTAGCTTCTCCTTGTCTTTTTGCAATGTGAATAAATTCTCCTTTGATTAAGTCTTTTATTTCTAAAATAGAATGATTTTTACCAGTCCCAATATTAATTAATTCTCCAACTATTTTTTTATTGCCTAAATCTGCCGCTAAAATGTTTGCCTTAACAACATCTTTGACATGAGTAAAATCTCTTCTTTGTTCTCCGTCTCCTACAATTGTCATTGGCTCACCATTTGATTTTTGTCTAAGAAATATACCTATGACTGGAGCGTATTGACCTTTTATTGGCTGTCTTTCTCCATATACATTAAAATATCTGAAGAACACTGTTTCAAGACCAAAAAGGTCTGTATACATTTTACAAAGTTCCTCTCCTCCAACCTTGGTTACTGAATATGGATTAAGGCAATCCTTACTCATGGTTTCAATATTAGGAGATTCATTTTTTAGTCCATAAGCAGATGAAGTAGAACTATATACAACTCTTTTAACACCCGCTTCCTTTGCACATTGTAAAACTGTGCATGTCCCTAAAAAATTTGTCTTAGCTGCTAAAATGGGGTTTTCTAAAGTGGGCTGTATTCTTGCTTCTGCCGCAACATGAAAAACTACATCAACATTCTTAAATAAAGGTCTAATACTGTCATAATCACAAATGTCTAAAATATAGTTGTTAGAATCTGGATTCCAATAAAATTTTTCATTACAATCACTAGACTCATTATCTATAACAGTAACATCGACTCCGTCAGAGACTAATTGATCTACTAAATTAGAGCCAATGAATCCTGCTCCTCCTGTTACTATAGCTTTTTTCATTTAGATATTATTCAATTTAAATACAAGTTTTTCAATTTTACTTTTACTTAATTTGTTAAATAGACCCACGTAAAATCCATTATTATGTAGGTGAATAGAATTTTTATACTTATCTTCAGAATCGAAAAATTCTTTATAACAAGTTTGATAGCCTAAGTAACCAGAAATAATAGGGCGATGCTCTATGCCTAATTCTTGACAAACTTTTAATGCTTCTTGTTTTTTGCCTTCTTCAGATATGATGGGTAAGCAAAAAGGTATATCTACTGCGTCTATAGATTCTTTGGGCAAATAAAATTTACTTAAATCTAATTTACTCTTAAAAAACTTATATAATTCTTTTCTAGACTTTTCATATGATTTGACTCTTTTGAAATCAAGCATTCCTATAAAAGCATTTAGGTCTGTGTTTCTAAAATTATTACCCAAACTGTAAAAGTCAAAAAGACTATCTACTTGGGTGTTTTCATAGAAAGTTTTATCTAAGCCATAAGCATCAAGACTTCTTACCATCCCATGATTCCTGTTTATCAAAAAATATTCATATTCTTTTTCAGAGTTTGTGAAAATAAACCCTCCTTCTATAGATTGAATTTGGTGACCAAAATAAGTAGATGTTGTGGAAGTAAAGAATGAAGAAACATTTCTCCCATCGTATGTGCCGAAAGTGTTTTCGCAATTGTCAAAATTTATATTTACATGATATTGTCTAGCGAAAAATTTATAATCATCCATCTTAGGGGTAAACCCTATCAGAGATGTAGGAAAAACACAGGCTACTTTATTTCTGTTTTTAGAAAGGAATTTATCTAACTCATACCTGTCCATAGAAAAATCTAAAAGATTTACATCTATGAACTTTGGTTTAAATCCAGCCTTGATCCAAGGAGAACAAGATGTTTGCCAAGTTGTTGAAGGTAAAACTACTATGTCTTTATCTCCAGCAATTGATTTTTGATAATCTGCTAAAAGTGTATTTGCTGTAGAACCGCTAGAAACAAAAACGGCATATTTGCAACCTACATAAGCTGCCATTTTAGATTCAAACTCTTTTACCTTGTCCCCTTGCGTCCATCTGTTTCTTGGGTCTAAAATAAATTTAGATATCTTTAGTCTATCTAAGTAAGTGAAATTATTTACATTAAGAGGCCAGTTCATAGTTTATCTATTTCATTAAAAACTTGTTCTTTATTAATATTATCACATCCATCTTTTTCAAATAAATTCACAGCCATCTTACTAATTGGAGCTAGAGCCATAAAGTTTTGTTGGTGATTGTGCTGCCAATTTGTCAAAAGATTTATCTGAGGTATTTTGTGATAAGCTCCTAAAACCCACATTGATCCAGAATCTGTCCCAATTGCAAATCCGCAAGATAAAGAAAGTTGCACCTGCTCAAAGAAAGAGAGGTTTGTAAATCTTTTATAGCCTTCACCCTCTCCAATATCAGGTTCATTGTCCATCCCAAAATGAAATATATTATAACCTTTTTTATTCAAATCTGTAGTCAAAGCTCTCCACCATTTTTCACTAGGACTTCTTTCCACCCCAGCCATCTGAGTCGCTCCATAACCAGCAAAAGGCCAAACACATATATTTTTTGAATTATATTCTTCTTTGTCTTCCCAATATTGATATAGTTTAGGGGTTTTATCTTCAACTTCATCTGGATGAATTCCACCCATCAATAAGCTTTCATCAACACAACTCCTATAGTTATACCAATCTTGTTGCATCACAAAAGGATGTTCTGGGAAACACTCTATATATATATCACAAGATTCTATAATTATTCTAGCGTCTTCTTCACCTAAAGAATCATCTTTATCACTAATTTTAATATGTTTAATTCTTTTGTCATTTTCATATAAACCTCTTGATTGTTTACATTTTTTAGCTATAGAAAATATTAATTCATACTCTCCAAATTTTTGGTCGAAATAATTTAACATTGGAAGCGCCATGATAGTATCTCCAATTAGACTAGCTCTAATTCCGAAAATAGTGGGTTTGTCTCCCACATTCCAACCTCTGATAAAAACCGACCTCATTAGTATCCTATTTTAATTTCTGTTTGTTTTGATTGAAAAAATTTTTTCTGAAGATCTTGCTTACATAAATATCTTTTATAATTTAAGTTATCTATCAAGCTTGCTTTAACTTTATCGCCTTTAGCTTTATCTACAGCATCAAATGTCTCTCTGTTTACCTCCAAGAGATTTTTATATTCTATGGAATCCAAAATTTCTAAATGCAATTTTGATCCTAATTGCATTTTTATAATATGAGAACAATGCATAAAGTTAGATATTGTCTCTTCAGAACCTTTCTTAAGAGCTTTTACTCTTAATATTGACAAGTAATCATATGCGTATGATTCATCTACAATTAAAGAAATCATTTATTTTTTTCGTAGAGGTTTATAATATTCTGAGCAACAGAAAATTTAGAAAACTTATGTTGTATAACTGAAGATAAGTTTTTTAATATTTCACTTTGGTAGTCTTTAAAATTATTTATAATATCATTATATCTTTCTGTGACGGAATCAACATCTGGAAGTGCCTTACAAAATTCTGGGCAATATTCTGAATTTGGGTTATCTATGCATACAAGAGGAACAGCACCAGCTACCATAGCCTCTAAAGCTGGTAGACCCAAACCTTCAAATCTAGAGGGAAGTGCAACTACCTTGCTAGAATTATAAAGGTTATTTAAAGATATATCATTTACTAAGCCCAAATATTTATCCCGAGGAGATCCTCCTGCTGGACCCACAATATAGGTTTCAATATTATCTAAAAGAAAAAATCTTTTGTTTGGATCAAAATATCTCCCAACATAAAGGCAATCTATTTCTCTTTTTACTTGAGGATCAAATGCTATGTCTTTTATAGGATTAAGTATAACCTTTGATTCAATACCTATTTCATCTAGTTGTTTCTTTACAGCATGACTAATACAAGTAACCACATCTGCATGAAATAGTTGATCTTTTAATTTTTGTATAGGGAAATCAGCTACGTGAGGAGGAATATCTAATACATTAAAAATTTTAAATCCCTTTTTTACTAACTGAGACCCTCCTTCATATAGTGGAGAATCTTTATGTTCAGAATCGATATTACCGTAATCAAAGTTATTTGCATAGATAAAATCATAATCATCTCCTGTAACCACTTCGTGTCCCAGACCCAAGAATCCTTGTTGAATTCTGGGAACTTGACACCAATATTCCTTGGCTCCATAAACTTTTATTTTGTGCATATTACCTTTGGTATTTCTAAATTGTGCTTTTGATGAAATTCTTGGTCAAATTCTAAACAATGCTTTTCATGATTCCATTTATAACCACAATGCCCAAAATGTCTATGCTGATATTCTACCTTCCTTTTACCTATTCTGTCATTTAGCCAAGTGTAGTGAGGAATATGAGCCACTTCTTGTGGGATGACTTCTAATTCTTCAATATCACTGTATCTCAAAAGCTTTCCTTCATGACCATAACAAATATCATTATCCCAATAAAAATTTGCCAATTCAAAACCTCCTTCAATTTGTGTTTTAAATATTCTTGGAGGGCAAAAAGGCTCTTCAATATAATGATCTAAATCAAAAACATGGTTCTTTAGTGATATTTTAAATAAATTTTTATTGCTTGACTCAACGTAGTTCATGATATTCTTGATATCTTCTTCTGTGTAAAATTCATCAGAATCTACAAGCCATATATAATCAACATTATACTTTTTTAAATAAAACAAAGCAAAGTTTCTTGCTTCTGCTTCTGTTACATATTTAGGCGAGTCTACGAGATATTTAAGTCTCTTTTGTTCAACAAGTTCTCTTAATAAATCTGTAGTATTATCATTAAGTGTATCTATTCCTTTGTATTCCTTAAAGGGAACAGAAACAGCAGAAACAATACAATGATCTGCATTAAGAAATGGTTCGATAGACTTTAAAACATAATTTTCTGTATTATAGCCACAGTAAATTATCCCATATTTTTTTATAGAGTCTTCCATAAATTTAAATTATGTTTTGTTCTTTCTCTGCTATTCATCTCTTCTTCGCTAAGAGAATGAAGATTTGAATCTCCACCAGTAGCACTTTCCCAAAATCCTTTCCAAAAAACATTTCTTTTTACCCTCTCTTTTAAATCAACATATCCCAAATGATATACGAATGGCGCTCCACTCGCACAATATCTAAGAGTATTTTCTGAGTCACTAATATCACAAAGAGGATATGTTTGTAATAATTCTCCTTTATCGTTAATCAATTCATCAGTGCTTGTTTTATTATAATCAGGTCTACCATCTTTTTTAATACCGAAGTTGACTGGGCCTCTATTAAGACCTTTTTTGTGAATATACCACTTAGCTCCAAAATCTATGTAATGATCATAATCTCCATAAAGATTTACTACAGGCACGAAAAAAGATGAAAATTGATCAGACTGCAATAATTGTTGACCTAGGTTTACTATAGTTGCTTTATCTCCTCCTAATCTTTCATCTAGATTCTGTTGAATCATCAAATCACCAGAACAAGCTTGTAGTGCAGAATTCTCTGTTTTGCCATAACAAAAGGGATCGTCATAAGAAATATCTACCGATACAACTTTTAAATTATATCCTTTTTCCTCTCCATATTTTCTAATTTCACCTTCTGTGTTATCTTTACTTTTATTAACCGCAATGCAAACCTCGTCTGCATAGACAAACCAATTGTCCAATGCATCTTTGTGGTTAAAGCCTTTGTCTAAAATATTGAATGCTGTTGAATAAATACTGATTTTCATAATTAAAATTTAATTTTTTGGAAACAACTAAAGTCATGTTTGTCTATAAACCCAACTTTTTGATCTAAGATTTTATACCTATACCAATCATTTAAAAACTTGTCAAAGTTTATACATTCTCTGATGTCATCTGTAATATGATTTCTAAAGCAATCTTCTATAGACTCAATATTAAACGGGTCAAAGCCTGATTCATAAATCTCTCTAATTAGTTTATTTCTATTTATATATCTTTGTTCTACTAGCTCTCTTTGATTTTCAAAACCTAAGAAAAGATGATTGGTATTTGGTAAAAAGTAATACTTAAAATTGTGTTCTATAAAATGATAAGGATTATTTCTTTTTTTAGACCTTACATTTTTTAGATATTCTTTTTTCCAAAAAGATTGATCAGAAAGCTCTATTGTTTTATTACAGCCTAATATTGCCTCATGAGGATTGTTTGTAAATTCTGTTGTCTCATTCAACTGAAATAAAAATCTTTTGTTATAAAGATATGCGCCATCGATGTCATTTTGATTTAAAAAAGCGCACAAATTTTTTACAGATTTTGTGAAATCAGGAGACAATCTTTCTAAAGTATCTATTATTAAGAACCAATCTCCTACTTTCATTGGCCCTTGGAATAAACAATGATTTCTACTAAAGCTAAATCTATTGCACCATTTGGTATAAATTATTTCTCCCTCTCCTTTAACGCTTTCTAAATATTTTGCGCCGTCATCTTTTGGATAATGAAATACCCATATAAGACCATGAAAATCATTTTTTATAGGTTCAATTAAATCCCGAAGGTCATTTTCATTTCCCTCATTTGTCATGCCTGTAAGCCAAACTCTCATCCTATTGTTTTTGAGTATATTTTTTTAGGGTTAAAAAATGAAAATGGAGTTTCGCAATCTGTCATTTTTTTAAGAAGAAATCCTGACATAATTTCACAATGAACTTTGCCTAGCTTATCAAGATGATTTTGCGCTTCTTTCCAAGCTGTAAATATTTGATCAGTTCTATTGATGTTTGGTTGAAAAGTGAATGTAGGACCATACTGAGTATAATTAATAGCTTGAGTAAAAATATTCTCATTCTCTACCAAATATTCTAAATCATCATCTTTAAAATCTTTGGCTCTGTTAAATCTGACACAAATCTGTTGAGGGTTTTCTTCTAAAAAATCTATAGATTTTTTAAAACCATCTTCTAGAGTTATCTTACTTGTCTGAATTAACTCATCATCTTCTAGCCAAAATGAATACTTTTGTTCTCTTATAATTGGGTCAGAATAACTTTTAAAGATATCTTTGAAATACCCAGCAGAATGCTTTAGATGATTTTCAGAATGATGAACTATATTTTCTTTTGTCTCAATAACTCTAATATTGAGATCTGAACAAAATGATTTTATTTGATCTGCTATATTCTCTTCTCCATCTCTTGATTTTAAGTGAAGAAGTTTATTAGAGAAAATTGACAGGTCTACTTTGCTACGCAAGTTATTAAGACAGTCCTGATAAGTATGTCTACCACCATGACCCATAGTGGTGCAAAAAACTATTAGATTGACAGGAAGAGTAGACATAAAACCTCTGGGCCTAGGGTGAATAGACCCAGAGGTCTACTATGACCTCAAGGAAATAAATCCTCGACCTGCCTTATTGTAAGATAGCGACTATAGTATGTCAACTAATCTTCAATAATCTCTTCGCTGATTCTACCTAAAATATAGGATAAGGTTTCATCAGTGTAAAAATCAGGATCTTCGTTTTCCTCTTGTTTTTCTGTGTCTAGGTTAGTCATAGTGTAGATTTTCTACACACAAAAATTTACAAAAGGAATTATTTCTCACATTTTAAATTATAGTCTTGTTGAGTCACTTTCTTAAAACCAACAGAATGTAAGAATTTTAGCAAACAATCCAACTTAGGACCATGAGTAACAATTCCATCACAATGAATAAATTCAAAAGTAATGCAATTTAAATTATTAAAAAGTGCATTGTCAATTGACAAAATATTTAAAAAATCTAAGCCCTCTGTATCTACAATCAATGTGTCAGTTTTAGGATATTTGCGTAACAACTTTGAAATTGTAGTAGTCTTAGTGTGAAATGATTTTAAGTTTGAATGATGACAGTGAGCAGCAACAAAATCTGGATTGACAGAGGCCCAGCTAGAATCTTCTTTATTGTCTTCTTGAAAAAGTTCTATTTCAACTCCCTTTAGATCTACAGGGATAACTGCTACTGATTCAAAGAATATGTGATCAAAATCTTTATATTCCTCTTTTGCTTGGTTAATACAATTTAGGTTAGCATCTATTAATACAGCGCTGGACGATTCTTTAATTAAGTCTGAATGCTCATCTTTACCTGTATGACAACCTATCTGTATTATATTCATTTCTATTTATTGTAACTAAGCTTCGCAAGAAGAACAACTCAAAATTGATCTAGCTAATTCTTGACTAGGATTAGCACTTCTCTGATAATAAAAGCTCTTCACGCCTTGTTCCCATCCAAATATAAGTAATTCACTTACTTGTTTTGGTGGGCATTTTGGAGAGATCATGACATTTAAACTTTGACCTTGGTCAATATATTTTTGTCTCTGTGCAGCTTGTATTACTATTTCCTTCTGAGATATTTCTCCAAATGTTTTAAATACATCTTTTTCGTGATCTGACAAGAATTCCAAATGTTGAACTGATCCTCCTTTTACTAGAATAGATTTCCAAGTCGTAGCATTATTTTTACCCTTCTCTTCTAGAAGATCCTCTAAGTGTGGGTTTTTATATGTAAACTTTCCTTTTGCTAAGTCCTTAGTAAAATAGTTGCTATTTAAAGGTTCTATAGAAGGAGAAACTTGACCAAGAATAAATGAACTAGATGTTGTAGGAGCAATAGCCATTGTGGTCATATTTCGCCTTCCATAACCACGAAGATGTTCTGGTTCACCAAAATCTTCTGCTAATTTTGATGTAGCTCTATCACAACGCTCTCTTATTATATTATGAATTTCTGCATTTAGAAATTGAGCTTCTAGACCCTCAAAAGAAATACTTTTAGATTGCAGTAAAGAATGCCATCCAAGAACACCAAGACCTAATGCCCTTTGTCTTTTCGCAAAATTATGACAAGATTTCATGAAGGGAATGTTTTCTGTTTTGTAGATGTATTCCTCCATAACTGCATCAAGAAACCAAACAAGAGTTTCTACAGCATCCGTTTCTTTTATTTCATCCCATCTTAAGAGATTTAGAGATGATAAGCAGCAGACAAAGGACTCGTCCTCTGATGAATGTAGCGATATTTCACTACAAAGATTAGAGGCATGGATTTTGAGTCCCTTATCTTTATATGCTTGAGGGGCATTGTTGTTGGCGTTGTCGGTGAAAAATATATAAGGGTATCCTGTCTCAAATCTTTTCTTTATGATGTTAGCCCATACTTTTCTTTTATCTTTATCTCCATCAACCATTGACTGCATCCACTTATCATCAATGCATACAGCAAATGACATTTCTTGTATTGGGTTACCTTCACTCCTAATTCTTAGAAATTCTTCAATGTCAGGATGATCGACAGGAAGATAAGCAGCGAATGAACCTCTTCTAACATGACCTTGAGATACTATTGAGGCAACTTTATCAAAAAGCTCCATGAAATATACTGCTCCAGCAGAGACTCCACCAACACTAATAGCAACACCTCTACCTCTTAGATCTCCAAAATAACCAGAAGTTCCAGAACCATGCTTAGTTTGCATCCCAACTTCTGCTTGTTTGCGAAGTATAGAATCCATTTTGTCATCAACATATACTCCATTGCAAGATATTGGGAGTCCTCTATCCTTACCAAAATTAGACCAAACAGGACTAGCAAGAGAGTAAAATCCCCTCTTCATGTAGTCTTCAAACTTATCAGCAAAGCCGCTTTTTCTTAAATATTTTTCAGCAGCTTCTGCGATAGACCTAATTCTCTTTTTAGGACTTTCTCCTTTTTGTAAGTAACCTCTCTCAAGAAATTGTTTAGAATCTTCGTTTAACCAATAATAATCTTTCATTAAAATAAATCGTCAGCATCAAATGTTTGAGAGTTTTTCGCGTATTCCACAGGGCGAGTATGGAAAAAATCAGTAGCATTATTCCCAAGTAACTCTTCTTCAAACCAAATTGTATTCACCAACAACTTCTTGTCAACATCAAATGCTGGTTGAAATCCAATTTGTTCTAACGACTCATTAATTCTATTTTTAATAAACTCTTTTAAAATAGGCGCACTTATACCTTTTTCATTATATCCATTAACCATCCAATCAATAATTTGTGACTCTGCTTTAAAAGCGGCATGAGATTCATCTAGTATTCTCTGCTGTAGCTCTTCATCAAAAAGCTCTGGATGTTCTTCTCTAATTGTATTAATAATTTTAATTCCTGCTAAAGCATGGATGTTCTCTTCATTTCTAGTATATTTTACTTGCTGACCAGTGTCTTTAAGGACATTTCTATATCTGTTAAACCAGTTGATAACATAGAACTGGCTAAACAATGACACATTTTCTACAAAAAGAGTAAATAATATAAGAGCATAAACATACTGTTTTTTTGAATCCTTATAAAAACGGTGATTATATTTTCTTAGATAATTAACCCTGCCTTCAATAAAATCTAGTTTTAGGTTTTGCTCAAAAACATCCTCTAATCCTAATACTTTTAGTAACCTTTCGTAAGCATTATTGTGAATAACCTCTACATTAGCCATAACATAACCAAGGTCTGTCAAGCTGGGATGTGGCAAGTTATCTCCGAGCTTGCTCCAAAATTTCTTCACTGCTACTTCAATTTGTCCAATAGCAGAAAGGGTTCTTATAATCATCTCCCTTTCTGTGTCATTCAGTTCCACTGCAAAATCTTGCACATCACTGGTAAAACTAAACTCTTTATCCGTCCAAAACCCATTATGCATTGCTTCAATATATTCTTGCGCCCACGGGTAGTGGTCTGGCTTCCTAGATACTTGTTCTTTAAAAATCATTTCGTTAATTTACACATGTTAGAAGGTTGATAGAATTAGGTCAAAGTCTTTTTTTGTAAAAAAGAGCAACGCTCATTAAATTAATATGAACGTATAGGTAACGTAAGGAATATTATTTTAATACGTATCCTATACGCTCGTATCCCATACGCTCAATTTTTGTAGATTAGACCTATTTTTTTAGGTGTCAAGAAAATTTTGGTGGATTTTTTTATTTTTTAGCATATATTAGAGAAGTTGATTGAAGACCTTACAGATTCTGCCTTGACTGATTTAATTAAGGCAGATAACGATGAAAACGCTTTAGATGAGCTAATATCAAGGCATTCTGGAATTTACGTAGACATGCTAAAGAGGTTTGGGATGCACTGCTTGACGCAAAATCAAGTTTCTGACATCATGAAAGATAAGGATTATGTAATTTATAAGGCTGCTTTAGAGTATGACGAGTCTAAAGCTAAATTTTCTACTCATTTAGCTAATAAAACTAAATACATGTGCCTTACTCAGAAAACTAAGAATAAAAACAGTAGGATATCTGCTAATTTTGATGATATTCAGTTTTCTCAAAAAGATAAATCTCATACACCTGATGAAGAATGTAAAATTAATGATTCTTTTAGCAGAATATTAAACTTAATTAATAAGCACAAAGATAAAAGGCTTAAAACAATTTTCCATGAAAGGTATTTTTGTGGTAGAAGAGGCAAACTGAAACCTTGGAAAGAGGTCGCTAGGAAATTAAATCTATCTGCACAAGGTTGTATAAACATTCACAATAAAGCTGTTAAAGAAATTAATTTAAGAATAGAAAATGAAAAAATTAAATTTTGATGGCCCAATTAATGCTTTAAGTTTGGGAAATGTTTCTGTTAATTTTTTAAGAGAACTTAAAAGCAAAGACATTGATATTGCACTGTTCCCAGTTGGAGATAAAGGCGAGTTTGATGCGTATGATAAGCTTGATGAAGAATTTAAAAAGTGGGTAGGATATACTGCGAACTCTAGATTAAAAAGAATAGATAACCAAACAGCAACACTGAAAGTTTGGCATATAAATGGCTCAGAAAGAATGTTGCCAAATCAATATTTATATACTTTCTATGAGGTAGATTCTCCAACAGAAGAGGAAATAAATATAGTAAATTTACAAAAACATGTATTTTTCTCATCTTCAGAAGCAGCAGAAATATTCAAAAGCAAAGGTTGCACTAATGTTAGTTACATCCCTCTTGGTTTTGATCCAGATTTCGAGGAAACAGAGAAAGAATATTTAAAAGATGTTATACATTTTGGAATTATTGGGAAATTTGAAAGAAGAAAAAATACACAAGCTATAATCCAGCTTTGGTTACAAAAGTTTGGTAATAACCCCAAGTATCAACTAAGTTGTTTAGTTACAAATCCATTCTTAAATCAAGAGCAAATGAATATGGCTATTCAATCAAGTTTAGGAGGACAAAACTGGTCTAATATAAATTTTTTACCTCATTTAAAAACTAATTCAGAGATAAATGATTTTATGAATTCTATTGATATTGATTTATCTGGATTATCTAATGGAGAAGGTTGGAACCTACCAGCATTTAATTCAACAGCGCTGGGGAAATGGTCTGTTGTTAGCAACTGCTCTGCTCATAAAGATTGGGCGACAGAAGAAAATTGTATCTTAGTTAATCCAATCTCCAAACAACCTTGTTATGATAATTTCTTTTTTAAAGAAGGAAACCCATTCAATCAGGGACAATACTATAAATTAAAAGGAGAAGATATTTTAGAAGCTTTTGATAAAGCTGTCGAAAAAGCGGGACAAAAAAACACAGAAGGGACAAAATTGCGGGACAAATTTACCTATTCTAAAACTGTTGATTCTATTTTAGACTATATATACAGTGATTTGCAAACGGTATAAAAAATGTTATAGTAATACATTATGAATTATAAATTAAATACTCACTTATTGGACAACTTCTTTGATGCATTTGGAACAAGTAAACACGCTGATGTTAAAGACTGTGGCGATGTTTACAGTGCTGAATTCGAGCTTGCTGGCTTTGCCAAAGAGGATATTGATATCACGGCAACAAATGACAACTTGATCATCAAAGCTAAAAATGATAAGCGTCAGAAGGATTTTAAATTAAATTTATATGGCGCTGTATCAGTAGAAAATATCTCTTGCGATACTGAAAATGGTTTACTTACTGTCACAATGCCAAAAAAATGTGTCAGTGAACAACGTAAGATTAGTATTAATTAATGCCAATTTACGTTTATAAACATCCCACTGAGGAGGTGTATGAGGAAGTTATTCAAGGAATGAATGACCCTCATACATTCTCCAAAGATGGGGTAGAATGGCAAAGGGTCTTCTTGTCTCCAAACGCTGCTATTTCATCAAATTCCGATCCATTCAATAGTAATTCTTTTTTAGAAAAGACTGCAAACATGAAAGGAACATTTGGTGATATGATGGATTACTCTTCAGAACTTAGTCAGAAAAGAGCGGAAAAATCAGGAGGTGTAGATCCTATCAAAAAGAAACATTTTGAAAGCTATGAAAAGGCAGTGGGCAAAAAACACCCTTCAGAAAAAGCAAAAGGATTTGAAAATAAATCAATTAAAATTGATTTTGATTGATTAAGGGTTAGTTCCAATACCAATGAAACCCCAACCTTGGACATTTTCATGTCCAGTGTAGATTAATAGTTTATTGCCAGAAATAGCTAAAGCTCCTGTTGCTGGTGCTACTGCTGTTCCAGCTTGAGATCCATTACCAGACCAAGTAGGAATAGCAAAACCTGTCTCAAATCTTGTAGTGCCTCGAACAATATTTTCTCCTGAAAACAAGGTTTCTGATTCAAAAACTACTGAACTCTGACCACAGAAACTATTTATACCTCCAAAATGATTATTACCAGATAATAAACTATTACCTATGACATCTAAATTTCCTGATATAATGCCTGAACTTTGAAGACTTAATGGTGTTCCCATGTATGTCTTGCCACCATTAAAATAGTGACCACTATTAAATTGAATATATAAAGAATTATCATTCTCTACGTTTAGAGAAGTATAAGCTAGATTGTCTTTAATACCTACTGATCCAGTTGCCTCTTTTGCGAAAGTAACTTGATTACCCGCTAAACACACATTGTCCTGACTACCTGTATTAAATGTTACAGATCTTCCACGAACTAATACATTTCTTATCCCGCTAATATCACCATTAACAGAAAATATAGCGATATTATCTCTATTATTTATATCTTGACCAATTTCTGTATTTGCACCTGCAAATAAAATATTCCCGCTTTCTACAGAAAAACTATTATCTCCAGTATTAGGCAACCCAAAAACGCTTTTATTTTCAATTAATAGCTGCCCTGTAATATTAAATATTCCCGTAAGATTTTTTGCGATATTAATCTGAACACCAGTGTCTAGTGATTGGCTTATATCTAGATGACCAGAATCACTAAAAAAAGTGGGCATCTGGATTTGTTCAGGTTGAATTTTATTAAAGGCCATACTACAATAGATTATCTTTTATAAATTACACGAATTCAATGAAATTTACTCTTTATAAGCCAAATTCAAAAAATACAGGCTCTGCATTTAGTTTTGACCTAGCAAAAGACAAAAAAGGAAACGCTGTTATGTATGTTTCCATGATCCAGCAGCACAGTTGGAATGATAAGACAAAAAGCGGATCTTTTAAGGAAAACGCTAAAAATCCTGAAAAATCTGGAACAATTAAACTATCAGCAAATGAGGCTGGAGAAGTTCTTTCTTCATTTAAGACTAGAATCCCTTTTGTCGCTTTTCACAGAAGGAATGATGACACAACCATAATCAAATTCACTCCTTGGGATAAGAAAAGAAAAATTATGGGTAAGGATGGAGACACTTGGCACGAAACCCCTGCATTTGGAGTTAGTGTCACACGAAATTCTTCTATGACTTTCAAACTACCTTTAGAAGCTGGAGAAACAGAGGTATTATCAGAACTACTAAAAAAATATATTTTAGAATCATTTGTTGTGGCAGATGCATATAAACCACAAGTGCCTAAAGAAGAGCTTCAAGAAGACACCGAAGATATTGAAGAATCAGATGTCCCGTTCTAAGAAGCTTAAGGTTTTAGTTCATTCTAACCATAGTAGACTTGTTACTGGTTTTGGCAAAAATGCCAAAAACATCCTTATGTATTTACATAAAGATCCAGATATAGAAGTCATTGAAGCTGGTAATGGCTCAAAATATGGAGCCGATTTACTTACCCCTTGGCAAAGTTATGGAACACATCCCACAAACCCTAGTATTATTCAAGCTATTGAAGGAGATGGACCTAAACAGAGAATGGCTCAATATGGATTTTATACAATAGATGAAATTGTAGAAAAATGTAAACCAGATGTTTATTTAGGAGTCGAAGATATTTGGGCTTTTACAGATTATCAAAATAAACCTTGGTGGAATAAAATAAATAAAGTTCTTTGGACAACATTAGACAGTTTACCAATCTTAGATCAGGCTCTGCAAATGGAACCCCTTGCTGATAAAATGCTTGTGTGGGCCTCTTTTGCTGAAAAAGAGATGAAGAGACTAGGACACAAGAATGTAGAAACTTTACATGGAGCGGTTGACTATACTCATTTCTATCCATTAGAAAACAGGAATCAAATAAGAAAAAATTTTGGTATAGATGATTGTTTTGTAATTGGTTTTGTATTTAAAAATCAATTAAGAAAATCTGTGCCAAACATTTTACAAGGATTTAAAACATTCAAGCAAGATAATCCAGATGTAAAAACAAAGCTTTTATTGCATACAGATTGGGGAGAAGCAGGAACAGGCTGGGATATACCCAGATATATTAGAGAGATGAATATTGATCAACAGGATGTTTTATCAACTTATGTTTGTCATGCTTGTGATTTTTACTATGTATCTCCATATCAAGGAGAAGACAAAAATTGTCCCAGATGTAAAAAAGAAAAAACTTTTAAAACCAAAAGCAGCTTAAAAGGTATTGGAGAAAAAGAATTAAATGAATTGTATAACTGTATGGATGTTTATTGTCATCCATTCACTAGTGGAGGTCAGGAATTACCTATTCAAGAAGCAAAGGCCGCTGGTTTAATAACTTTAGTAACTGAATATTCCTGTGGCACAGATTCTTGTTATAACCATCAAGGAGGACTACCTTTAAAATGGAATGAATATAGAGAGCCTCAAACACAATTCATCAAAGCTTCAACTTGTCCTAACGATATAGCCGACAAACTATTTCAAGTTTATAATATGGATGATGTTGATAAGTGGACTTTATCAACAAACGCGATGAAGTATGTCAAAGAAGAATTCTCTGTAAAAACAATTGGTGACAAATTAAAAAAAATACTTTTTAATTTAAAAAAGCCTGAAATTAAAAAAGAAACAAAACAAGATAAACAACTATTAAATTTAGAAGATGTTTTAGACAATGAAGGCGTAGAAAACAGAATAGCTGTAATCATGCCAGAATCTGCTGGAGATGTGTTGATTTTAAACTGTCTAATGAATAATCTGAAAAACTTGTATCCAGAAAAAAATATTTATGTATTCACAAAACCTCAATTCTATCAAATGATAGAAGATAACCCAAGCGTTCATAAACTTCTTCCATACTCTAACCAAGTAGAAAATCTTTTGTTTTTAGAAGGAAGGGCAGATCATCAAGGTTACTTTGAAATGGCATTTTTACCAAATATAGGAACTCAAAGACATCTCAACTATCTACATAATGGCAAAGATAAAACCCAATTTGAATTAAGATGAGTCACCTAGCAGAAGAATATGCAAAATCATGCGGGGTAAAAATAGGAAAGCCTGTTTTAAAACCTCATTATTTTCCAATTTTACATGATAAATATATTACTATTCACAATGATAAAAAAGTTCAATCAAAAGAATATGATTTGTGGACTGACGTTATTTCCCTACTTAAACCAAACTTAGGTGACATAAAAATAATTCAAATTGGTGCAATAGGAGAAAATAGAATTCAAGGGGTTGATGATCATATAGCGACAGCCACCTTAAAACAATCCACATACATTATAAAAAAATCTTTGGGACATGTGGGCATAGACAGTGTCCCTGTCCATATAGCTTCGGCTTTAGATAAACCTGTTGTAGCTATCTATTCACATACTTATGCATCTACTTGTGATCCTCTTTGGAATGAAAATAGTAAAGCAATTACAATAGAATCTCATAGAAATGGTAAGAAGCCATCTTTCTCATTAGAAGAAAACCCCAAAACCATTAACTTAATTAAACCTGAGCAAATAGCTCAAGCTGTGCTTGATGTATTGGGGATTAATAAAACAATAACGCATAAAACTATTTTTATTGGACATAATTATACATCAAATTTTGTTGAGGTTATACCAACTCAAAATACAAATGTAAGGGCTGAACACATAGATGTAAGAATGGATTATGCTCATAATGAGGCTGTATTGCAAAACATCATTCTTAACAACAATGTAGAAGTAACCTTATCTAAGCCTATAAATTTAAAGTTTTTGTCTTCTGGCAAAATTAAAAAAATTGTTTATAAAGCAAATAGTTTTGACTCTTCATTTCTCAATGAAATTAGAAAGTCAGCAATACCTCATATAATAGTTTGCACTTCTTCAGAAAATCTTGCTTTTGAAAGAATGAAAAACTTTGATTTTTTAATTAATTATTTAGACCTTAAGGGCTTTATAAAAAATAATAAAAAAAAGATAAGCACAGACCTTGCTAATATCAAAATATTGAGTAATAAGAAAATTGTGTGCGGCGACAAGGTTTATAATAGCTTTTATGAATTGAATTCCAAAAAGAACACTGATCATTTTTATATTGACTTGGAATTCTTTAGAGTTTACACTGATCAAGATGACTAAAAAAACCACCTACGGGCCAGATATCTACAAACGAAATGAGCATGGATTGCTCGAAAACGTAGATTATGAATTTAATGAGGACGGCTCTGTCAATTGGCGAGCTATGATTAAGGAGGAGTTCCTATACCCTAATAAGGATTGGTTTGCATCTAGGAAGAAAGATGTCCCTAGTTCTGTTGATGGTCTTTCTGATAAACAGCTTCTCATCATGCTTGGCGGCATAAAAGAGTTGGCTAAAATGAGAGGTTATTGCAGCGTTGCTTTTGATGTCACTAATTCTGGTGATGGATATGTTACAGCAAAATGCACAATTTGTTGGATTAAAAACTATGAAACACAAGATTGTGTTAAATATGAAGATGTAGCCAACGCTACCCTTGCTAATACAGACAATTTCTGTGCTAAATTTTTAGAAACAATCGCCTGTAATCGTGCTTTTGTTCGTTGTGTGCGTAATTATCTAAATATTCATATTGTGGGAGCAGATGAAATTGATAAGTCAAAAGGAGCAAATAATTCCAATACTGTGGAATATGATGCCTCCAGCGACTCTGCTATGCTGCCATTAACGCCAGCAGGAACGCTCCAGAAGGCTTTGGACGAAGATAATGGAGTAAAGTCCTTCGACGACTTCAAAAAGCTCCTCAGAACCTTCTGGAAGAAAGAAGTCTACAAAAATGAAGAGGCGGCAAATTGGAACTCTTACGATGATATTCCAGCTAAAGAATGCAGAAAGCTGATAGCAATCTGTAAAAAATCATAGGCCAAAGAAATTTCTTTGTTTGGCACTAAATCTAGAAGGAATATTACCCTTATTGGCATTGGTGTTACCAAGGCTATCTATAGAAAATTGTTGATCAGGTGGTATTAGGTCTAATGTAGACTCTCCTATTGTAGTAGATATTCCTTGAGAAGTTTGAGATATAGACAAAGAATTTATAAGAGGAGTAAAGGTTGGTATATGCAAACCAAAAAGAGTTCTTGTAGAGGATTGAGGTTTAGGATTTCCTGAACCAAAAGCATTCTTTACTTGCCTTAATTTTTCCATTTCTGTGGTGCTACCAGATACAGATGCTAAAGTTAATTTATTAGTTCTTTGATGAGGAGGTGAATCAACCCTATAAGATTTGAATTCTACTTTATCAAAAAGTTCTGCTAGCTTTTGCTGATCGTCATTCTCTCCTGATAAATTATTATCTTCTCCTTCTTCACCATCTTCAGGGACATCATTGATTCTGGTCTTACTTCTAATATATTTTAGTTTAATTATTTTCTTACCATTTATAGAATTTTCATATTTATTGAATGATTCTTTTGCTGTATCATAAACATGATCAAATATTCTCTTATTAAGAAACTTCCCTCCTCCAATAAAAAATTGCCTTCTTGCATTTGGAGGTTCAAAAAATTCTAAAAACTCTTGAAGAGGAGCGTAATTTATGGGAGCATCATCATCACCCCCTTTGTCTTTGTCTGGATTCTTTTTCTCAAGAGGAGCTATGTTTCTTATTCCAATAAAGAATCTAGAGTTTTGAGGCTCTCTTGAAATTCTGGCCTCCCCATTTGTTGCTTCAGCTAATTCTTGAATGGTAACATTAGTTGCTGCGTCTTCATCGTCAGCATTTAACTGAGTTAAAAGTTGCATCCAATCATTTAATGTAGATAAATCATCAATTTCTCTTACTTTGTCGCTTCCTTTGAATGGTCCTAAAACAGTCATGTTGCCAGTGTTCTGGAAACTCATTCTATCTGTTTTATATTCACTATAAGAATTAGAAATATAAACACCTCCTGCAATTTGAAAATATGAATTTAAATATTCATATAGAGGGCTACCAGATGGTCTGGGCATAATTTTAGCAGTGCCTACTTGATCTCCATCATCATTAACTGGTTTATATTTTAATAATTTATATTTAAATTTATCAGCCATTCTATCTAACCCTTTTAACTCTGTAGGATTATCGTCATTTATTTTGTTCGCTAAAGCATCACTTCCAAAAATCCACTTTTGATCTCCTTCTTTATCACCAAAACTAAAAGCATAGTATTCATTATTAAATGGAACATATTCATAAAGTTTCCCAAAATCTAGTTTCTCCCCAAGTCTTTGCTCATTTGGTATTCTTCCATTAACATCTTTTATGTTTCCATGCATTAAGATGTATGTAAATTTATCGAAAACATCAGTCCCTTCATTTTGATTGAAAAGCCCAAAAAATATACCCATCTCTTTCTTGCCTAGTAATTTCTGGAAAACCTTGTTTTTATGGAAAGGTATTCTTTTAAAGAAAATTGGTCTTGGCCTATCGTCATTCTCATTTGATCTATCGGAATTTTCTTGAGGTTTTTCTGTAGTCCCAACATAAGTATTAACAATTAAGTTTGATCTTTTGCTTTCTGTAAAAGAAGCTGATGTAATCAATTTGTTAGAACTATTTGTGTGGTCTGTCACTTTAAGAGTCGCCGCTTCTTGAGCATTTATGAATTTTATTGAATAACTTTCTGGATCTATATACCAGTAGTAACCTAAATAAGACGCTACAGCACTAATCACACTATTTAGAGTCCCACTATTTTCAAACAAGATGCCTTTAGTTTCATCAGTGTTGGGCAATCCTTCAATTTGAACTCCTGCTAAACGAACAATTTCTCCGAACTCACTTAAAGTATACCCACCTCTAAAGTTGTATTGAGACAAATCTGGATTCAGTCTATACTGATTAGATACATAGTCTAAATTAAAAGACAAGTCTTCATTAGGCAACTGTCTATTATTGTAGTATAAAGAAACTTTTGTCCCATCAAATTTAGCGGCTGTTTCAAAATTATAAATTTTACCCGCCTTAATTATACTACCTTCTTTTCTTGGAGGGACAGAAGGGAATGGACCCAACACTCTTATGTTTGGAGCATTAATAACTTCACCAAATGGAGCAAATGGTCCATCATATTCTAAAGTATCATCTGGTGGACAATTTATTCCTCTTACTAGAACTATATATGAGTCTAAAAGTAAACTGACTCTATCAACATATTTTCTAGAAATTGTTTTTTTATTAGGGTCTGAATTTGTAGTTAATTCTGTGCAAACAAAATTATTCATTAGAGATTGCAACTTATCATTAGAAAAAGAATTTATTTCTCCTAGTTCTCCTATGACAATTCCTAAACCTTCTGAAGAATCTAAATTCTTAGCATCTAATACAGTGTTTACTGATGCAGTATGACCTCCACCAGCATTGGTAAAATTTAGATCTAAACTGGATATTGTTTCCCTCATAAAATAAATTGTTCCTCAAAGTTTGTGCCTTCGTAAAAACCTGTAGTTGGTAATACAGCAGAAACACCTGATTTAATAGTTCTTACACCTGAATACAACTCTAAATAATTAGATTGAAGTTCTTCTATCCCATTTATATAAAAATTAGTTCTTTTTTCAATGAAGCTTTGTCCTTTTATATCTGGAGAAATACCAGTAGCAGAAAGTATGTTTTTGCTTTTTTTAGACGCAGTATATTTAAAATATGTCTTTCTAGAATCTAGAACTACTCCACCTACATTTGCGGCGGTGCTAAAATTTGGTTGAAAACCTGTCGAAGTTAGGCCAGCAAATTCTGATCCTATAAAAACACCAACACCATCTCCCGAGTAAACTTTTTGACCATTTAAAAAGTAATCAAAATCTGAAAACTGATTGTTTTGTCCTATCCCGTTTATAATCCCAGTTCTCAAACTTCTGCCAAAATCTTTTTCTCCTGCAAAAATCCCTCCAGTAATTATATTATATAAAAGAGTTGATGAGGATTTAGCGGGTGTTGTTGAATCAAAATTTATAGTAGACCTTTCTAAAATTGGAGTATTTTCAGATTTAATAAAAAAGTCTCCTGTAAAGATTTGATATACTCTTTCATTTGTTGCTTCTATCTCTTGAGGTATTTCTTGTTGGAGGGTTTGTCCATTCAAAGATAATCTTATAGAGCTTCTACCCGTCGATAGATTAAATCCTGTGATTAAATCTCTATCATAGTAAAAATTTTCAGATGTAGACACTACGGGGATATTTCTTTTCGCAACTATATCTCCTCCCATGTCAATGGAAGAACACCCTGACACAGAAACTACCCCAGTTGTCATAACGCTATCGTATATCATAATCTTTGTCCCAAGTAGTAAATAAAATCTTTTTTAAATGATTCTGCGTCTAGCCCCATTGTGATTCCAGAACTTACAAAAACCTTGCCGTCTGTCATATTCTCATAAATAGGCTCTTGTCGAACACCGCTAACTTCTTCTAAAATTCCTGTTTGCATTCTTGAACCAAAAAGTTTTACAAGAACTTTTTGAGCGCCAGAAATAGTTTGTTCTTCTAAATATTCATTTACTGCTCCATCAACATTTTGTAAACCAAGCGTATCAAATGCGCCCTCGCCTGTAGGTAAATACTGATAACCAGAATCTTGCTTCAAGAATCCTACTTCTTGTTTTGAAAATGTCTTTATTCCACTTTCTATAAAAGAAGTATATTCAAAATATCTATCTCCCTCTCCTGTATTTGTTGTGTCATCAAGGGTAAAGCCTCCTGATAACATATACCTTCCTGTTGATATATTTATACTAGATGTATTTTCATAATCATAACCAGTTATACCTGTCTTGTATGTTGTTATTTGGTCGTAACCAGTAATTCTTCTTGAGGAGATTTCTGTAGAAGTAGGATCAAAGTAGTTCCCAACTAACCCGCTAGATATTCCAAACATTGAGCTTTCAGGCAAATATCCAGAAAATAAAGCAAATGACTTCAAGTTGACCCTTGAAGTAATATGTTCTCCTGAAGCTCCTAATGGCCCTGTTCTAAAATATTCATTAGATCCTCCTAAATAAAACTCACTACTATTAGCTATAAAATCTGTATTTAAATTAAAGCTTTCAGATTCTGCAATGTTATTTAAAGTATCTATCCTTGTTATAGATAGATTATTATTTCCTAATGAAAAACCAACAATATTTCTGCGAGATAATTCTATAGAGTCTGCTGTGTATATGAAATCACCTCCTTTATCAAAACCTTGATAAAACAATTTACCTCTATCAGTTATGCCGAAGTTGTAACCTTTAGCTCCCGTTACAACTTCAGAATTTATCACATCTGATGTTTTATTCAAAGAACCAAACAAAACACAGTCTGTTACAAAATCATTGAATTCAAAATCAAAAATAGCCGATGCTTCAGAGTATAGCAAGTCAGGAGTTTCTATTTTTAGATTAGATAAATTTAAATCAGCCTTATCTCCATTTAAAAATGTTCCTGTAGTAAACACCTTGGCATTAGCAAGGTTTGTCCCAAGACCAACAACAATCCCGCTATAAATACCTGTATTTAATGCTGGATCACAATTTTCTATAACACCATAATTAGCAGAAGCATCAATACTATCTACGCCAATGTGTCTCCCACTCATACCAGAGAAATCATAAAAAACTAAAAGTCTATTGGTATCACCAAGAGATTCTATTGTTGAAAATTGTAATGCGTTGCGACTCATACTAGTAATATCTACTCATATTAAATGTTAATGTGTTTTCGTTCACGCTACTACTTTCAGCAAATGTGTATACGCCTGTTAGATGACCACTTATAACATCTTTTAATTTAGGAATGCTGCCTGTATCTTGCTCACAAGTCGCACTTACATTCATTTCGCCAGCAGTTCTATTTATTAGTTTTTGTATGGCGAAACCTCCTAAACTTGGCACAATGCCACTTAATTCTATTGGTTTTTTATCTGTTATTTGAACTTTTAATCCAGATATAGTTCCAGAAGAAATATCTATTCTATTATCAAAAGAAACCGAGTATGTAATTTTACTATTTTCAGGAGTTTTATTAATATTTTTATTTAATGGTATAGGATTCATATAATCACCACTTATATGATAACCTGTAGCATCTCCAGTAAAGTCCTGAAAAGCTTCTATTGCTAAATTTAAAAATCCAGAATTTTGTTGTATTCCACTGAAAACAGAATCAACTTCTAGAAATCTTCGACCTGTAGCTGGATCTCCTGTTGGTATGACATTAAATGGATTATTATAAGATATATCTCCATTCACTTGAACTGTAACTTTTGAATCGTCTTTTGTTGCTGACACAGTCGCGGTTCTTGTGTGCAAAACATTGCCTATCTGATCTAAATTTTCTGGGTCATCAAAAGTAAAAGAAAAATCAATTTTGTTAGATCCCGTATCAACATCATACTTTACAGTAGAAGGTTGTCTTTGACTAAAAGTATAAGCCCCACTTTCATAATCTGACAAAGAAGAAACAACAGCGTTTACTGCTATTTCAGATGCCATATCTGCTGTGATTACTCCTGTGTCCAGCATTCCAATCCCATCTCTAGTCGCAGACATAGAACCCTGAACAGATACGTCTACAGCAACACTTAAACCTCCATTTTTTTCAAAAGATATTTGTGTCTCAGATGTCGTTATTCCTGAGTTTGTTATAGGATCTTCACTAGTGTTATATCTATAAGTTTCTGTTATTGAATAAGAATTTTCTTTTTTATCAATGCTTTCATTCTTACTTACTAAGAAACCAGTTACTCCTGTTTGAAATAAACTTAAATTGTAGTAACCAGTCACCCTAGAATCTACAAAATTTTTAGCATTGGCTAGTGCAGATGATGTATTAACTTTTAATCCTACAGCAGATACATTGTGAGTAACTTCTGTTATCTTACCTTCTTGTTCTTTGAAACTCCAATTATCAACTGGATTAGATATACCGAAGAACTCTGAAAAAGACCTATCAGTATAAGACGTAAAAGATATAGAATAAGGAAGAAGAGTTGTTAGATCAGAATTATCAAAAGTGATAGAGTCTGGTTTAGAAAAAGAAAATCCAGTAGTAGAAGACCCATTGGTTATTGATAAAGTTTTAAATTCTGGAAGTAAACCACTTATCATTTGCATTTTTTGCAAGTGCAACCCGCTTAGATCTACCCCAGTTAAAGTTCCAATCAAACTGATATTTTCTAAAAAATGATCGACCTTCCCTTGTATATATACAGGCTGAACAGATTGTCCAACCAAAGGAGTTGGACTAGGAAAAGTATAAGAACCATATGTAATTTCTTCACTCATTTGCTATAAATAAATAGTTTAAGGTTCTTGTTGCTAATCCTTCTCCAAGACTTAGACTTATTGTATCAGAAGTTATATGAGTTATATTTTCATTAACCATATCTGTAAATTCATCTGTCTTACTTTCTAGTATTTCTTGAGCTTTATAAATTCCTGCGCTTTGACTAACTGTCGCTTGTGCAGAAACGCTAGCACTACCAAGTGTTTGCAAATTGTTTGTTACAATTTGTTCTTGTAAATTTTGTAAATCGAAAACTTTCTCAATTCTATTAATTTGATGAGTCTTATTCAATGTTTTTTTTAATTTTAAAACACCATCATCATTGTCTTTATAAGAATCGTCCGTTGTAAAAGTTATTGTTTCAGAAATATTACCCTCTGATTTTGCAAAATTTGTAGACCTGTTTTTTTCATATATAGGCACTTCAGGATGAAATAACATTTGTATCCTATTTTCATGTAAAGGCTGCTCTCTAATCCAAACCGCTTTTGTATTAATAAATTTTTCTTTATTATTCTTCCCTAAAGAATTGTATCTTATAGATAAAGAATATTCTTTAAACTTGCCAGCTTTTACCTCTGAACCGCTGTAAGATATTACCTCATCCTGAGAGGATGGGTCTGTTGTAAAAGCTACATTTAAAGTAGCAGAATAACCATCTTTAGATATGCCCTTAGATATCGAAGAGGGAGAGCCAAACTCTTCAGCCTGACTTGTGTTTAGTTCATCTATTATCTCTGCAATCGCAGTGTTTAAAACATTTTCTGAGTCTTCTCTTAAAGCAGATAACTCTATATTGAAAGTTTTATTTATAAACCCATCTTTAGTAATATTGATAGATTGAGTTTCTTTTCTCCCTACATTTCTAGTTCTATCTACAAAAGAAGTGGAAACATCTTCAGTTAATTCTACAGATAAACCAATTAAATCATAACTTTCACTAATAAGACCTCTAAAGTTATCATCTATTCTAGCATTTTCTGAAATACCATCTTGTTGATATCCAAAATCAGGTCTATTTGCGAAATAATTATTAGTTAAAAATACTTTCGCATCATTTAAAAACTGATCTCCTGCTTCTTGTTTATATGTTAAGCCTATTCTCCTTGTTGAATTATATTCTCCTCCAGATCTACTAAATTCATAAGACTCTGAAAAATCTTCAACTAATTGAGGATTAGGTATATATCTTGTAAAAGATGTATTAGAATAATCAGCTAATCTTCTGGACTCTTGAATTGTTATTGTTACAACTTCAGAGCCTACTAAAGCGCCAGCTTCAAAATCAAAAGATTGTATTCTACCATTGATGTAATCATCTGCACCTATGCGAGCTACAAGATTTTGTCTACCATAAGCATGAAATATAGCGTCTCTACCTTGTATTAAAACAGTATCATGATCTTCTATGTTTATATCTGAAACATCAATCTGATAAGTTCCAACAACTTCATAGCCAAACAATTCCTCTTCTGTAACATAACTGTAAGCTATATTAACTGATGAAGATAATACATTGTTTACTATCAAGGCTGCCATTTTTATTCTCCTCTCGCTTTGGCTATTTCTGCTCTAGCGTCTGCGATCATTGATTTCGCTTCATCAACAGTTTTATTGGCTTCTACTAAAACATCAGTGTTTTTGTCTATTAGATCTGCGACCTGTTTAGTTTCCTTCGCTTGAGTGTCCATAAGCGGTTTAAAAGTGTCTAAACTCGCAGAAGCTGTTTGCATTTTTTCAAACATGGTTTTCATTTCCCTCGCTAGATTTTTAGTGTCTTCATTCGCGAATAAATCACCCATGTTCCTTTTTGTTATCGCTAACTGGTCAGCCAATGATGATGCCTCAGTTTCAAGTTTACCCATTCCCACACTTACATCTATACCTTTATCTTTCAAAAATCCACCAGTTGATCCTTCGACAGCATTATTCATTACACCTGTAAGTTTCTTACCTGCTGCTGTGCTTGCTGTCATTCCAGATTGTAAAACATCTTTGAGAACTCCAGCTAACTTGTCGCCAGTGATGCTAGGATCAAATTGCTGTATTAAATCTTCAATCTTAACTCCGAGACCTTGATCATCAAATTCTGAGATCATGGCTCCCAAAGCCTCTTTATTCATTCCTTCACCTTTATTTATTTCTTTTACTATTTCTCCTACTTGTTGTCCCATAAAGTCCATGTCTAAGCCTTCTCCTCCAAATACAGTTGCGATAGTATCTGCTGTAGCTGATATAGAATCTTGTAAAAGTTTCGCTTGAGCTTCGGCATTGTCTTTTTCAGCTTGCCGTATTTGATTCATTGTAGCTTGAAAACCTATGTAAGCTTTTTTGACATTAAACTCAAAAGCATCGCTAGCTTTATCAAATTGTATAGCAGCATCTCCAGCAGCTTCATTAAATTTTGCGGCATCTGCTAAAAGATCTTTGTCAACACGGGAGATATCGCCTTCTCCAGTCCTTAACATTTCAGCAGTTTTCATAATATCATCACCTCTAAATTTAGAGTTTGCTATTACATCTTTACCCGCGAAAGCTGCCCTGCTTTGAGCGGCTGAAACTTGAGCGGCTTCCGCTGTAATTCCTGCCATTGTAGATTTTTGTTTAGCCCTTAATACATTAGCTGCTTTCCCCTCACCAGTTGTTGCCTCTGCAACCATTAATTCTAATTGTGCATTTTTAAGATTTTTATCAGCAGCACTAGTCATTTTTAGAATAGATGTTGTCAATTTTGATTGAGCCATTGTAAGCTCATTTTGAGCTTTTATTAATTTTTCATTAGCTTCTGCAATCCTCTTTTCTTGAGCTTGTTTGACTCCAAGGGTTTCTCCTCCAAGCTTTGCATTTTTATCTACAAGCAATGCTAACTTTGTCTCTGATGCAGCAAGATTATTAGTAGCTATCTCAAGTTCTTGAAGAGAAATGTCTCCTTCTTTAAATTGTTGTTCAGCATGTGATAATTCCATGCCATATCTATCTATTTCAGATTGTGCATCTACCAACGACTTAACAAACTCTGGAGTGGCATTACCAACTTCTCTAATTCTTTGATCAAATAGATTTAGTGCTTCATCTCCTACCCCAAACCCTTTGTCCTCAAGAATTTTTGGAAGAACTGCATCTGTTTTTTGTCTAGCTTTTTCTATAGGACTTAAATCTGCCGCCTTCTGCGCTTCTGTCATTTCTCCACCAGCGATGGCTTCACCCGCTTTTGAACCAGCCATTGAGCCAGCCGCTCCAAGTAAAGCTCCAGCTACTAAACCTATAGCAGTTCCAAAAACAGGAACAATAGATCCTATGGCTGCTCCTGCTGCTGCTCCTGCTATTGCTCCACTAGCACCTCCAATTATTTTCCCTGTATTTCTCTTCTTTTCTTCTTCTCCAATATCTTGTCTTTTTTGATTTTTATCAACTGCGACACCTGCACTTGCTGCCGTTATAATTGTTCCAAGAATACCCAACCCTTTCCCGCTTGTGGCAAACCTTCCTAATTTTGCTCCTCGCCCTTCAACTTTCGCTCTAGCGTCAGCAGAACTCATACCTGATTTCCTCAATTGTTTAAAATCCTTCTGTCTCGTTGTTAGCCCAACACCTTTTTCTTTTCCCCCTCCTCCAACGGCTCCAAGAATTGCAAGTGTTGATGCTACAGGAGCTATTTTATCTAAAGCTCCAGCAAATTTTTGTAAACCTGTTCTAGCTGCAAGTTGATCTTCAGTAGATCTCTTCATAGCTAAAATTTCTTGCGCCCTTAGAGTTACAGACTCTTCAATCGCTTTACTCTCTTTGTCTAGAAGCAATTTATTATCTATACTTGCATCTAAATTAGCTTGCAGTATAGCGTGTTGCTGTTCCATCTCTGCTGTTATCATTCCACTGGCAGCAGTCATAAGGAAAAGTCCTGTAGTCGCTTTTCCTGCTTTATTTTCTACTCTACCAAGACCCTTTGCCGCTCCAGATGCTTTCTTGTTAAATCCTTTAAAAGCTTTTGTAAATGTTGGTATTGCCTTACCTAAAGCTGCTCCTATATTATAATTAGGAACAAACCCACTAGCGAACATACCAATACCGTCTCGCTCTCTTTTTATAGCATCCTGTAAACCATTTGGTTCGTCTCTTAAATTAGTTACTGCTACAGGCTCACCTTGATCATCTTTGTGAACCCTCATCATAGACATAGGAACTCCACCTTTTTTTGTGAAGTTTGGTATAAAACCTCTAGCTCTTCTTTTCTCGTTTTTAACTTTTGGTTTTTTGCCTGTTTCTATTCTACCAGCTACGTTATCAATAATTTGCTTAACGTATTTAGTTTTATTGGTTGCACTATCTGAAGATTTAAAATCTCCAAATTCAAAACCCATTCCATCTAAACCAAAAATTAATTCTAAATCTTCTCTAGCTTTAGAAAATTGTATATCTAATTGTCCTTTATCCTGAGAGACTCCTCCTGTAATAGCTTGAATTACACCCTCAAAAATTGCTCCCTTAATAGCTCCAAAAGCTCCAGCGCCACCTTTTTCTAATAATTTAGTTACTTGTGAACCTTTGTAACTCTTTGGTTTTGTTTTAACTCCTGTTCTAGCAGTTAAAGTATTTAAGCTAGTGTTTACCGCATCAGCGAGATTGTCTTCGACAGCTTCTTCTAGTGATAATAAATGACCAAATTTTTTATTCCCTTTTAGATTAGGGCTAATTCCTGCCATACCCCCTTCAAAGAAATCTATTTTCTTTTTACCATAAGGAGTTGTAAATCTATGATCTGCTTTATTAGACGCAAATGCCATATTTTCTGGGATAATCATAACAGCCTTATTAGGCTTATTATTTGCGTAGTATGTTCTCTTGCCAGCAGCTTGGTCTCTTTTCGCAAGCAAAGCTTTCCCTAAAGCACTAGTGGGTCTATTGGCTATTGTATTTCTAATTTCCTCCGTTTTACCAATTCCATCTGCATCAAAAAACTGAGAACGGGGTCTTCTCCCAACAGTATCAACATCTAAATAATTAGGAACAAACCCTTTGGGGTATCTTGGTATGACAGCAGAGTCTCTTCCCCCAGCAAAGTTGGGAATCTCTATTTCTTGGTTATTCATGATGAACTTCTGTCCACCAATTGTCCCCCTGCCCATGTGAGCCTTAACACTTGGGCTAGCCCCAAGCATCATTGCTTCTGCTTCTTCTGCTCTAAATCCAGCATTGAATCTTCTTCCTCGCCTACCAGTGAATCCTCCTGCATCGCTAAATCCTCGAACACCTCTTGCAGCAGCGGCAGAGGCTAAATTTCTCATTAGCTGCGCCTGTGCAGTCAGTAAGGCATTTTCTCTTTGTATAGCGGCTATAACAGCTTGCTCTTTTTGAGCTTGACTCATCGTGGTGCTTTCCATTTGCTTCCTCAAAGTAGCATCTCTTTGAAGAAGTTGGACAATACCACCTTCAATTTGTTTAACTCTTTCTGTTTGAGTCCCCATAGAGAAAAGACTCTTTAGACCCTCTCCAGCAAACCTAGCAATAAGTTTTGTTATTTTAACAAAAGCAACAGTAAATATAACTATAGCAGGTCCACTTAAAAACGAACCAATAGCTTTAAAAAATCCTTTTATAAAAGTATTCCCTTTCTCTGGGTCTAAAGCTTTATCTAAAAACTCTGTAAATTTTGTTGCTATCCCAACTAAATTCTCAAGGACTGGACCAAAAGTTATTGTCCCCACTTTCTCAGCTAAACTAGTTAATCCAACTACTAACTTATTAATATTATCAGCTAAACTTTCTCCTAAAGCTTTATTTTTTTCAAAAGCTTCGTTTGTAGCGAATGCTGCTGTTTCAGCAGCTTCTTTAAATATACCAGTTTCACTACTTAAGTCTTTAAGAGCAGCACTAACTACGTTGATCTGGAAAACACCACCTGCAAGCTCTTTAATTTTAGAAACTACAGTAGGATCAGATATACCTTCTATAGCAGTTGATAAAGCATTTAACTTTTGGATACCTGTTTGAGTTGCATCAATTTGAACTCCTAGTTCCTTTAATTCTTCTATAGTTGTTCCTCTAGCTAATCTCGTAAAAATAGATTTAAATGCGTTACCAATAACTGCGCCACCTCTTGCTGTCTTTTGTTCAACAGCGGTTACCAATCCTAAAAGTTCATCAAAACTAACTCCCGCATCCTCTGCTGTAGATCCAGCACGACTAAAAGCCTCTGCCAAGTCTTGTGCTGAAACAGCGAAGGCTGTGTCAACTGCAACCATCTTATTGACGATCTCTGTGTGCTTTAACCCAGCAGATTCAAATCCATTAATAGCAGCCGTTAATGCTTTTACAGATTTTTCTGCATCTAAACCAGATATCCTTGTAAGAACTAAAGCAGATTTAAGTCTTAGAGCAGTCTCTTCAGCGCTCAAACCTTGACGAGCCAATTCTGCTGCTCCATCTGCAACAGTAGAGAATGATTGACCTGTATCTTTTGCTACTTGAAATATAGCATTTCTAAATTTATTAAAACTAGCTTCTGTTGCTTGAAATATTGAATTAACTTCAATAAGCCTTTTTTCTACTTCAATAGTTGTAGAAACTAATTTTTTAAAGGATTGAGTTACTCCATTTAAAACCGCAGTAGTCGCTCCAAACGCAAAAACACGCGCAGTTGAGGCATCCAGAGATTTTTGGAATTCTGAAGCCTGTCCTGTGATTCTACCTAAAGCTTGCTTAACTTGCTTCGTAGAAGCATTTAAGCTAGCAGTATTTAGTGAAACATTAAGTGAAGCGTTAAAACTTTGTGCCATATAGGGTAAATTACACCTATCAGGTCAAAAAGTCCTCTGCTTTAAGCTCTCCACCTCTCATTGCCATTTTAGTTCTTAAATCATCTACACCGTGGCTAGTTTTAGAATCCTCATGAGGTTTCTCTTCATATTCAAAAACCTTGATAGGATCTCCAGCTATTTCAGGGGGAATGCTTGTATTTTTAATTTTGTTGTATAAAGCATTAGAATATACAATTATATTTTTTTGGAAACATGTTAATTCAGTATACACAGTCCCAAAAATAGCTAAAGGGTTAGAAGATTGAGCTACGAAAAAATCAAAAAACCCAGCGTGATAAGATGCCTTGATACAAACATCTCTTGAATTTAAATGATTAAATTTAGCAAATAAAATAGCAGTTAATGGTGTTTTTTCTTTTTCATCTATTTTTTTAGAAAAACTCGAATCTGAAAAAACAGACTTATCGACCATCTTTTTTATTTTTTTAATCGAAGCTAAATGCTCTGCACTGTAATTAGTAATTTTTGCTTTTTGATCTTCAATGTCTTTTAGCTCTTTCCTCTGATTTTCTATCTGAGAATTAAATATTTTTCTTTGTGTTATATCCTCTATTTTAGCCAAAGAACTCTCAGATTTTTTTAACATCCATCTACATGACTTTATCTTTTCCTCTTTTTCTTTACTCCAAGATCCTAGTTTTATAGCTGATTCAACTAATTGATCTGAAGTCTCAATACCGCTTTTTATAGATTGTTCTATATCAAGTTTTTCTTCAAATTCTAAATTTAGAACATCTTTTATACTAAAATGTTTAAAATAGTATTTATTATCTAAATATTCTAAAACAGAATACCCTTGCAATATTTCTAATAAATCACTTGCAAATGAGTCATGATTCTTGCTCATCGCCAAAAACTTCTTTTAGTGCGGCATCAATTGACTTCTGATCTTGTCCATAATTATTATACCATATACTCAAAACTCGAACTAAAGTTTGATATGATTCTTGGAACAATTTTTGCAATTTAAGGAATTGAACATCTTTAATATCCTGATCTTTTTCCTGAAGCTTTAAAAGAAAATTTCTTTTTTCATTATAGTTTTCTCCTTGGAATAAAGGAAATAGCTCTGTTTTATTTTCTTCTTTTAATTCTTCCTCAAAAAAAGTAAACTTTAATATAAACCATTCTACTAGTTTTTGTTCTGCCTTTGCATCAGCCGTCTGATTAAACTGCCCTCTCAAACTAGTCTCATACTCTCTTATCTGTGACTGAGTTGATGCAAATGTAACCTTGGCCTCGTCAAGTTGCTTCTTTTGCTCTTCATTAAGATCCTTCGCTTCTCCAAAAAATTCTATAACTCTAGCCGCATCATTATGTTCAACGGCTAATTCAGCTATTAAATCTTCGCTTTTTTTAGAAGTCATCCCACCAATGTCTCCCATTTTCTTTGCTAGCATTGCTTTAGTTAAAAAACCAGCGTTTATGAATTCATTAAATTTTTGACCATAAAAAAATTCAGCATCCTCTACATCTGCAACACTAGGTTTAGAAACAACAACCCTAGTTTTGATAGTCTTTTTGACCTTTTTAGTTGTCTCTACAGGCCCATCCTTAGTCTTTTTTATATGAGGAACCTCTTTCTGAATAGTCCTTTTAACGTCAAATGAATATAGCTCTTTCATCTATATTATTATATATTTAAAAATAATATTTTCAACTTTTTACACCGCTGATTGATACAGAAGCTGTAGAATCTCCATGTTTTAAAAATGTCACTAACCCGACTTTTCCGTCATCGACTACTGTTGATCCTGTGACATCTAAACCATTGGCTATTAGAATATTGTCGCTATAGTAAGAAAAAGTTTTATCGTGATAATTATAATGTATCTCTAAATCAAAAGGAACTCCACTTTGATAACCTCCCCAAAAATTCCCACTTTGATCAAAAATATAACCTCTATTGCCTGAAAACTTTACTAACTCCCCTTCTGAGCTAGCTCCAGTCTCTAAGAGACGCAATTCAAATCCACTATCTGGACTATTAATAGATAAACTCACATTATATATTGAGTTTTTAAAAGGGCTAAATTCTCCGCTAGTAATCATTGTAGAATAGGGAAATAATAAGAGAAAGTTACATTTGTATTATCATCTAGAGATGTTGATTCATCCACTGATTCTAAGCAACAACCACTAATTGAAAAATCCATAACAGAAGCATCATTATCTCCTTTTAAATTAATTTTAATTACACCGCTTTGACAAACTAAGCTAGATAAGTTAACGCCTGTAACCTTTGTTTTTAAAACGCTAAAATTTAAATCTCCTGCTGCTGGCATATCAGGATATCTAAACCTAGGCGTTCTTGTTCCTAATCTTGTCTTAGGAGTTCTTGGTGTATTCACAGTTACTGAGAAATTTTGTATATTTAAACTTGTTGTGTCAATACCCTCATCTCCGTTTGTGGTCGTTGTTATCTCAATATCTTCTGGCCTAAAAAAACCTCCAAAAAAGTCTTTTGTTTGATCTGAACTACTCAAAGAACCAACAGATGTAAATGTAGATGCATTGCCTTCATATGTAGTAGATCCTCTTACTAAGTCTCCTACAGAGCCATTCAAAGAGTAATTAACAATAGAGGCTTCTTCTATTGTTGTAACACCCGCCAGATCTTTTATCTGAAAATCAAATTTTCCTGTAGTCAGAAAACCAGAATGCATTTGCTGAAAACTATAAAAAGGGTCTATACCAGTAGCTCCAGTTGTAAGCATCATATCCATGTTTAAAGAAGTAGTTTGATTAGAATTTAAAATTCTCTCAGAGGCATTTAAATCTCCTAGTCTCCTTATTTCAGATACGTCTTTATTTGTAGTAACACCCAACGAGTTAATAGCTGGCAGACGCAAGTTATTTACAAATACTTGAACATCACTAGAATTAATTCTTTCTATGGACATATACTTAGTTTACACAAAAAAGCCCCGCATCTCTGCGAGGCTTTTTCGTAATATACTTACTAAACCGTTTATCCGTTATATGCTGCTTTTTCGTTATTCTTTGCATAGAAGAATCCTCCAGTGAAAGACCTAGCATCTGATGGAGTTGTATATCTATCAGGCTGCTCTCCCGCTGCTCCAGAGTAAAATAAACCCTGATCAGTCTGGTTATCTCCTCCAATTTGAGTAGAGAAAACAAGATCAATAGTCTCATTATCGTCTAACCCTTGAGAAAACCCTTGGGAATCCATCACAGCCTTTTGCATTGTATAGATGTGCTTGTGATTTCCATCTTCTCCCTTAACCTTTAACGTAATATTTGTTGTCTCTTCTCCAGCAGAACCTGTCAAAATCTTATCGACTTGACCTGCACTGAAGTTCTTAAGAAGCGCACTAACAGACATTGTTACGTTAATTGGGAAGTCCAAAGGCTTGGCTACTGCCTTGGCAGAACCAAGAGCCTCAATTGGAGTTCTTGAAAGAGGGACTTCGATTGAAGCGCTCTGAACATGCATATCTCCAAGGTCTGTTCCTCCAAATGAAAACTCTTCTTTCGAGAAAGAAAGAGTCACATCTTCTGGACGCAGAACTAAGACTCCCATATTACCAGTGCTAGGAACACCAAGCATAAGTTGTCCAGTATCTGCTCTTTGTCCATCCTTATCTAAAGAAGGGTTATAGATACCAGAGTTAGAAGTATCGAATGTAATGTTTTCTGCCGTTCCATCAATATCAACTCTTGGAATTTCTCCAACAGCGAAATTAACAGTATAGCTTTCAAAGTTGCAGTTTCCTAATGAAACAACATCTTGAGATTCCATCTCTGAGGTTGTAAAACGCCCAGTAGCGTTATCAATGAAAGACCCTTGAGGAGCAGTAGAACCAGCAGTAGAAAAAGCGTCTGAACCTTCTTTAGTTGTTAAAACAAAAAGGTTCTTTTCTCTTTTAAAAGGATCTTCAGATAGAACACCTGAAATAAACTGACTCTGAAGCTGTGAGGTGCCTCCGACTTCATTTCCTAATGGGTTAAATCCTAAATTAGCCTCATTCTCTCCATCTCCAAGAAAGTATCCAAATGAAAATGATGGGTTCAAATCCCCGAGGTTAATAGTGCCGATTCGCGCTAGTTGACCAAATTCTCTAACGTCTTGTCTACCTCCTGCAAGGTCAACATCAAAAGAAAAAGTATCAATGCGGTGTAACTGTGGGGGTAAAACCCCAGATATTTTTGATTTTAGAAGACTAGCACCTGCCCCGACTGCTGGCAAAACACCAGTGGGAGAGACGTAGACAGCCTTACTCTGTGAAATTACTCTTGTTCTAGAAGCCATATTAATTTAAATTAAAAGTGAATTGTTTACACTTTCTTACACGGATTTACAATCTAGGGAAACGATAAGTGCATAATTCAAAGTCAATATATCCTATTGATATGTTTTTATTTAGGTTTTCCCTAATCCTCTCTGAGACTATTTTTGACACAGAAACCTCCTGAATATGGGATTTTGTTGGATTTGATTGAGATGCTACTAAATTGTCATAACTATAAGGGAAATCTTTTAAAGAGAAAGAAAACCCATATGGGAAGTCTTCATACGGAATATGCGTAATATCTCTTCTCACTGTATCTCTAAACAAAGAAAGAACAGAATCTAATGTGTAATTATCAAAAGATAAAACCATTACCCTCATTCTTGTCCTAGTATCTTCCTCTCCTCCAAAAGAAAATTCAGTATTATCTGAAGATGCTACAGAAATAAAACAAGCAGGTAAAAAATACGTTGTTTCATCAAATTCTCCTGTTTTGCTATATTGGTATGGAAGCTCAGTCGCACTATCTTTAAAATCTGAATGAAGTATTATTTGAGCATCAGTATCATTTGTAATATAAGTATTTACTTCTTTTACAGTTGAATTGGCTGTTAATGCAGTGCTTCCTATCTCAGCACCAGATGCTTGAGGAAATATTAATCTACCATTTTCATAGTCTGTAAAAATACCTCCATTTTCATCATAATTACCAGTGATAAAATCACTACCTAAAAAGAATCCAGAGTTCGGGTTATCTACATTATACTCACCTACCAGCGATCTATATTTTCCTTGGAAACCAATATGAGTAGAAGGAATGTCTGGGAATGAACCAGAAGTAAAGGCATTATCTAAGTTAATCTGATACGCTTTCGCAGAACTACCTAATAAACGGTTTTCAAACCATAGGTAAAAACTTGATAAAATATTCTGGTCAAACTGTGCCTTCATCTATCTAATTGCAATAATTTTTGTTTAAAATCTTTTATTAACTTACCAACATATGGCATTCTTTTAAAACTTACACCAGAAGACCTATTTTTGGCTTGTATACCTGTCCCAGAATTAGAACTATCAAATCCAGTAGAACTAAATAAATACTGACCCAAGTTTGTCAAACCTCCGTCCTCAATACTTCTAGCCCAGCTTTTACCAGCCATCCAAGGAATAGGAGTCAAACTATATATTTCATCTATACTAGGTATAAAAAAAGTAATTTTATATTTTCCAGCAGCGTTTTGCCTTCTTACTTTAAATCTTATTTTTTCATTGAAAATCTTAGATATAATTTGAGTGGGATTATCACCAGAGGAAAAACCTATAAATGAAAAAAGGTTTCCATATCCACCTAGAGTTCCACTTGTATTTGAAGCCCTCGGCCCTGCATCAAGTTCTACTGTAATTGGATGAACTTGAAATTCCTTTACAAGTTCTTTTTGTTTTTCTTTTATCTTAGGTTCTATCAAAGACCTAATAGCCATCGCCATGCTTTTATTATTAGGAGAATCTACAGTTAATTCTCTAAGCAACTCTTTTGCATTGACGGTCACAACTGGGTTTGAGACCGACATAAAATCTCTCCCAGCCATTAGTTTTCACGTTTTAAAAATATGGAATAAAATTGAGCATCAAATGGGCCAATAACCTTGGCATCTCCATCAACAATAAATAACTCTCCATCAACTTCTAATTTAGAACAAATTTTAATTTTTTCATACGCATCTGATTTAACTTTTATGCGTATTTGTCCTTCTGAACCTATTAGATTCATTTGCCCGTTGCCGTCGAGTATATCTTCTTTTTGCTCGTTTTTGTAAAATATTCGAGCGCTATATGTGTATCTTTTTAACGTCTCCTCTGAAGATATTTTAGCAGCATCTTTTCTTCTCCCATATAATGGATTGTAATTTAGTTCTACAGGGACACTAGAAGTTTCTTTGACGTATACATATATATCTCTAGCAAAAGTGTCGTGAACGTCACTTAATGCTGAATTAATTGCTGTCTTTTCTGCGTCTGTAAGGAGTGATGCCATATTATCATGTTAATGTCCCAGATAGGGTGAAAGTGCCATCAGTTCCTGCAACTTGGATAGGTGAAGATTTTTGATAATTATATTGATATAAAAGATCATTTAATCTTTCGTTTGCCTCAACAGACAAATCTCTATATGTTTTAGCAACAGAGTTTTTATTTTGTCTTTGTATTGTTGTATCCCCCTCTTTTAGAGTAACCCAATCAACAGAATCTGAATAAGTAAATGATCTTAAAGATTCTCTTGCTGATTTATTATAATACCAAAGCTCATATAAAGTGCCAAAAATATTCTTCTCTACGTCTGCTAAACCTGTGCCATCCATTCTGATAGCACCAGTAGAATTCACCTCAAACTCCTCATGAATTAATCCATTTAGTTCTCCTATATTAGTTTCCAACCAGCCAGAAACAAAGCCCATATTATATGAACCAGTATCATTAGGGAAATCGTAAGTTACAATTCCACTCGCTATAACACCCAAATCATTCATTACTTAAAAACCATCTTTAAATAGTCTTACAGTAGAATCGTAATCTGGGGAACTTGGATCTAAAATTGGTCTTGCAGAGCCTTGAACTGTGACGTTATGTTTTTGGACATAAAAATCAAAAGATTTTAAAAGGGACTTTCTAAGAAGATTCATATTTCTTTCCCTAGGAATACCTACTCTAGCAGCTAAATCTGTTAGTTCTGAAGCCGAGGATGCCTCTACACGTTGTTTGAAAATATCTCTGTGCAAAGTCCCGTATGGATTCATTTGAGGCATTCCTAGTAATTCCTCAAGCTCTTTTACTTTCTCAATTTGCTCTTCTTTACTATTCCTATCTTTCCCATCTGTAACATCAAGCTCTTCAAGGTGTTTCTTTTCTACACCTTTTGACACATTCATTTTTTTAATAGGCTTCTTTTTACTCATAATATATGATAGTAAATTTTCTGTAAAATTCAATAAAAAAGAGCCGCCCCTTTCGAGGCGACTCTCTTTATAATTATTGTGGTCTTGCTTATACGCAAAGTCCAATAAGAGCAGTATTGTCGATGCAGATACGACCCTCTTCAACTTTACCGTAGTAACCAATCTTGTTCTGGCGAACAGAGAACTGGTCATCAACAAGAACTTGAAGCTCAGATGGAGAACCTTCACCGACAACGACAGGGCGAATAAGGGAATCCTTACTTCTGTCGATACCAATGATGATTTCATCATCACCTGTTACCCAAGTTCCAGAACCACCGCCACCAATAACAGTAGCACCTTCAGATGCTACGATAGCACCAAAGAGCTTGTTAAAGAGTTGACCGTTACCCATCTGGTTGATTTCCATGATATTAATACCATAGAAAGAAGGAAGACCAGCGGCACTGAAAAGCTCCTGACGAAGCTGTTCTGGAGCCATTTGTCCGTCAGCGGGAGTTCCACCAACAGGAGCAGCAGCGGTGCTTACAGGGTTGTAAGCCATTGCGCGGAGTTCCTCAACCATTTCTGGAGAAACCAGAAGGTCGGTGATACCAGACTTAACGCCACCAACAGGAGTTCCTCCACTGAAGGAACTGTTGATACGCTTACTCTTGGTGATCAAGTTATTGAAGTCAGCAAGAAC
>MDTA01142920.1_pt1 | contig 40595 bp, 31 predicted proteins | sample 811151 | NCBI WGS metagenome assembly MDTA01 (sample SAMN05326648, study PRJNA326480) | marine metagenome | isolation source: seawater | place: Indian Ocean: South | collected 2010
AAACAGAACCCAATGCACCTAATCCTGCACCGGGGTTTAGTGTGATAGCACTGTTGCTAAGCTTAGCGTTGGCAATAGAGCCAGCAAGCATTGCGTTGGTAACACCACCTTCTTTAACTCTAAGTGCGTCAGAGTTGATCTCCAAAGATGCGTCATCAGCTTTAACACTGAGAACACCAGAAGAGGCTGATAGCGCGTTTCCAGCGAAAAGATCCGCCATCTTATCGACACTAGTCATTCTCATGGTTCCAGCATCATTGTGTAAGAATCCGTCGCCGGATGCTACAGCAGTGGTTCCGCGAGCGGTACCACCATCAATGAGGTTAATCTCAGCTGCGGTTGCTGTGACCCCAACTCCACCAATTTGCAAAGCTGAAGCCGCGTCAAGCGTGTCCTCAACCTTAATGGAGCCCGAAGCTGTAAAGCTTCCTAATTGAAATTTATAAGCCATTATTTATACCCTCCAAAATGTATTTAAAATTGCTTTAGCACGCCCTTCCGCATATAGCAGGGCTAATGTTTCTGAAGCGTGCACTCTATATAGTGTGCTTTTATGCGTTTTTAGGGTACATTCTTTTAAGTATTTTAAAATACTTGACTTATTTAAAAAGCGCTAGATGAAGTGGTTATCAATAAACAAAATAGCCCGAAAGACCATTGCTATATATCGACACTGCAGCATATGCTGATTCTAGCACTACTGAGTGTCCTCCGTCGATGGTGTCACTACCAGCAATATGAACTGTAATATTATTAGTACCTGCGTTTCCGCCCTCGTCCTTTACGACGAATGTCTGACCGCTAGTTGTAGATCCAGCGGATGGCAACGTCAAAGTAACCTGACTTGAATTTGTATCTACGCCAATATAATAATCCGATAGTGTCACAGTGTAATTCTCTGTTGTGTGGTGGCGCTTGTGAGATATTCCACCAGATAAGTGGGAGTTTCCAACTAATGTTAACGTATGAGTTGGATTAGTATTTGCCCCAATTGTCAAACTACTAGTAACAAAAGCTTCGTTATTATCAATTTCTGTAAATATTCCGGCGCCAGAGCCGCCGCCGCCAGAACCTGAAATTTGTACAATTCTTTCATCTAGATATTTACCCACATATAGATATGCTGATGCTGTTACTGGGACGCGTGCGGAGTTATAATCTTGAATAAAGATGATCCCTGAGTAATAATCAACCTGCCAGTCGACGCTATCTCCAGAAGTAATTTCATTCGCTGGATCTGTTGGATCTCCCTTGTATAGCTTTAAGAAGTATCTGTTTGGGCTAGCGTTTGAAACTAAGGGTGGAACCAATTGTAAGCCACCGCGAGAATCGTATACTCGTTTGCCATTTGTAAACTCGCCAGTTCCTCTACTAGGATTAGAAGATGTCGTCTCATAAGCTGCTGGTAGCTTCAGGTAGTAGCCGTGGGGACCGGAGGTAGAGGATTCGTCGCCACCACCGCCGGTGTCATCGGCGTCATAAATGGTATCGCTGATGGATACCACATCAAAGTATACTTGCTCAACAGTTCCCGGGGTTCCATAAACAGTGTAAAAATCAGTGCCCGGGTCATTAGGAATTGACTCTCCAAAGATTGATTCAAAGGGCATCGATACGTTAGAGGGTACTGATTCATTAACATCTGATTTTAAATTAGAGGTATGCGCCTTACCAAGAAGCTTCTTGGCTGCAAACTGGGTCGAGGTTATATTGGTCTTTCCAGTGCTCATTAGTAAGTGATCCCGATCCTAGATAAGTATCCAGTCCAATCCTTGTGTGCAGTGATCTTCAAAACAAAATACTGATTGTTTCTTATTTGTCTGGCTTGTAATTGAATTGGTATGTTGCGGCCGCCGGTGGGAACTGTTTGAGTCAAATCCGAGCCGCCACCATTAAACACACCTACACCATCTTCGGTTGGCTGTGTTCCCGCAGCATATGGTTTAATACAATCAGCCCAATCTGTTGAAGTATCGTCGGGGCCCGTAAACCCGGAGTCAAACGGAACTCTTAATTCAACATTGATATTCTTATTCGCTCCTAGGGCGCCAGTATAAAATGCGCCTGATTTAGCACATAAATATGCATCTCCGTATAATGTAATTGTAAATGTAGCTTTTGCAAGACCAGTAGTGTTTCTAAAGTATCTGTAGTATGTTCTAGTTGAGTTAGTGAGTGTTGAGTAGTTTGGACTTCCGTTTGGAGCCTGAAGCGACCCCCCTTCTGCGGAGTTTCTGGTATCTCCAGAATTACCAATTTGCAACGGGGAAATAACATACCCGTTTGCAGTCACAAGGCCGTCTGCATAGTTAGCGTAAGATCCCGCGTCATTAACTGAAATTTGCGAATCCCAACTTAAGTTTGTATCAGTCACATTTGTCTGGTTGTTGTAGCTTGACGACTGTAGTCTATAAGTTTCTAGACCAAAGTATTCCTGTGCTGCCAATGTGGTACTGCCAATTGTACCAGAGTAATGCATGAAGTCAGTTTTGCTTAGTGTGCTAGATACTAAATTTGATTTGAGCGGATGCAAAATTTGTGAGTTTACTGAAGCATCGATATCTGTAAACAGGCCTAGTCCGCCCTTAATAGATGTGGTATTGTCAAGCACGACATTGCCTGTAACATGAATATCGGCAGCTTCACAAAATGCTCCGTTGTTCAATGCAGGGAGTGAAACACTAGCGGCGTCGGCGCTTAAAGAATTCACGCCAGTGCCGACAATTTGAACATTATTTACAAAACAATTTGTAGTTATTGGGTAAGAAACAGCGGTGCCATTTTGATATACGTTTCTGTAAACGTTAGAGGCCCTGTAAGCAAATGAAGCGCTTGGTTGCGCCGCAAAGTATCGGACTCCCGATTGATAATATATGTCTGCATGACTAAAGTTATTTAAAACAACATCAGAAGCCGCTAGAGCATTAGCATCAGTATCGACAACCCACTCGATATAGTTTGTATTAACATCGCTTAGACCCGAGCGCTTATGCACGACCCTAGCGGTGTTAAATCCTAAATCCTGATCGGCTGCGCCAATTTGAAATGTACCTGTTCTGTATGGTTTTGTATAGTCAGGGATCAGATCTGTTGTTTTGCTAAACGCTACAGCCGAAACACTAAATCCAGAGTTGTTGCCGTTAAAATCATTTGTGATCGCATTAAGGGTGGATGCTAAATTAATCTCATGAACCTTGCGACCGTTAACATGCAACTCTAGAGTACCAGTGTAGGCGTCCTTAAATGAATCCGCTGGGTAATTTTGACCGTTGCTTCCAATGTCGTCGTTAAGGTCTCCAACAATATTAGATTTAGAGCTGAATACGCCAAGACGGTCGCCACTTTCTGGATAGTTTACATTCGAATTAAAGTCTGATAATCCTAACGCGGAGCCTGTAGCGGGTGTGTAGTCGTCAATCGCGTTTGCGGCTCCAAATGATAACTTTGCATCAGAAACACCAGAAGCGTCCGTTTCGATATCATCCAGCTGCGGAGCCTCTGTTGGTGCTGACACATCTGAGGCTCCTAATTGTAAATTTAACGTGTTATATGCACCTACCCAGCTTGCGTCAGCTTCGACCTTTACCATCACATAGTCATTATTAGCTACGCCAACTGTTCCAAATGTAATACAATGAATGCTATCGTTTGTGTTGGCAAGGTTAGCGTTGTCAGTAGCGCCATCAATAAGGGCACCTGCATCGTCCGACGTGCTACCATACACAAAATTTTGTGAGATGTCCATCCAGCCCGTAGTTTCAGGAATTTTAGTAAATACTTTAATTTTGTTATGCGTTAGGGCATCATGAGTGCTAATGATTTGTGCACTAGCTTTATCAGAAGTAATTTTTATATCGCGGATGGTGGCACCGCTTGTGTTTTGAAACTTACGGTAAAAAGTGCGCTTGCCCGATACAGATGAATAATCTGGTTGGCCAGCATTAACATTTATAAGTTTACTAAAGTTTCCAGCATTAGGAAGGTCTGATGCACTGGGGCTACGTAATTGCTGGTTGTACATGAGCAACCCATCGGTATGCCCTGCCGATCCTGTTGCAACCATGTGATTACTTGAAGTCCAGTCAGTAGCATTTCCTGATGCTAAGGCTTGGCTGTCATAACTACCGGACTGTTTTCTGTAAGATTCATCGTGAAATCTTTCAATTAAGTTCGTGCTGGCTAACGTCCTGTTATCAATTAAGAAGCCATTACCTGTTGTCGCTGCGCCGGCGTTGCTAAGAGTGTTTTTAAGAGGGTGTGTGGCAGTTATATTTGCAGTGATCGCTCCGCTTAGAAGATTATCAACGTTCAGGACCAAACTACCAGTGACTCGTAAAAGTTTACTAAAATCTTCATCGCTTGCGATATCTGGTGCAGCCTGTGCAGATGGAGTCGCGACATTCGTTACTCCAAATGATATAGGTGTTCCCGAGGCTGGGTATACATTTTGATAGTAGTTCTCAACGTCTACTTTATAGCTAGCTTGGGCGCTTGTATTGTATTGAACACCAGATAAATACTTTGATCCGGCTGTAGATATATTCTCAATTCTAGCATTGCTCGCTGCTAGGTTGTTAGACGATCCTGATGGGTCGACGACCCATTCGACAAAGTTAGTTATGCGGTCTACGCCGCCAACGGTGTGAATTACACGGGCGTAGTTCCAGCCATTTCTCATGTCGTTGGCATCGACCTTATACGCTGCTGTCCTGTGCTTAAAAATATACCACTCAGAACCATTGCCGTCAAAACTAGATGCTGCAACAGAAACATCCGTGAATCCAGAGTCTGTCGATAAGTTATCATCCGCTCCTGAAGCTGGGTTGCCTCTGCCCGTTAGGGCCGCTAAAGATGCTGTGTGCAGCGTAGCCCCGTTGACCTCTAATTTTAACGTGCCTTCGTTTGCATTACCAAATGCGTCATTAGAAAATGCAATGTGTCCGTTTGTGATACTCTGTGCAACATCAGGATTTAGCAGTCCTGAAATGTCAGTCGTACCGTCGTAAACCCCTAATCTTATATTAGCACCACTAGTTCCAGCAGCATATGAAGCAGCACGGTCAACAGCGCTAAAGCCCGCGGCGGTTCCTACCGATGAGAATGTTGAGATAGGGCCAGAAGCACCAAAAGATAATTTGGCAGTAACACCATCAGTCACATTTTCATTAATTGCCGATAGCGCTGGGGCCGGTGATGGTGCTAGAATTTTTAAAACTTCATTAAATCTATCAACCGCTGTACCAATTGCAGTAGATGTTGTAAAATCAGTATACAGTCCGTCTGTATAATCACCGTCTTCGGCACTACCTATAGTTCCGCCGGCGCCGCCGCCGCCGCTGCCTTGAGCCGAGCTAGTTAAAACCAATCTTCCTGTGGAGGGTTCTACAGCAAGGTAGCTAGAAGTATTAGCAAGTTCTACCGTCTGAAGGCCGTGCAATGCAAGCGGATTAGTGGACGCTGAGATTGTGACCAAATATTCAGGGGCATTAGTGCCAAACCCTACGAGGCCAGATCCAGTAGCAAAAATTAAATTTTGATTTGTGGGGCTTCTTACATGAAAAAGTTTATTTTCTGTTGCACCAGTAATTTCAACAGTTGTAGTCGCCTGACCGTCAAGGCCTCTAACTGTAAGCTTTCGATCTGCCGAGCTAAATGTCAGGGCCTCTTCCGCGTTAAACGCGTTTCCGGTTCCGTTATTCGCCGTTATTAGCCGATCAGTATCAGCATTGGTGATTGAATAAACAGTACCGTGAGGAATCGTACTGTTCGCTGTTACTCGGCCCTCTAATGATCCATAAAACGATCCGGTGATCTCGATTGAGCCGGAATTGCCGAGTGTAATCGAACCTGATAGAACGTTGTATCCCACTTATGCAGCCCTCCTGAAATCATGACTTAGAAGATAAACCACTGATTTACTCCGTCTGCATACAGAGTCAGGGCAGCGCGTGAACCCATTATGTAATATTCGTTTTGATCATCAATTTGTTCACCAGACTGACAAGAAACTGTTATCTTGTTACCGCTAGTTCTTGGTTGGGTTAGGGATTCGTCTTTAATAATTAAAATTCTACCGGGTGTAGCATGGGCTGTAGGTAGCGTAATGTTAACTGCTCCGCCATTCTTAACGCCAATAATTGAACCTGTAATATTGTTTGTTAAATTAATTGTAGTTGTGCCAATATAGTGCGGATCATATTGCTTTGAAAAGCTCCCACTAACGGCTAGAGTTGTAGGAGGGCGCTTTGTTCTTAAACCAATATAAGATGTATTACCGGAGCCGGGTGCTGCGGCTGATGCAGTAACAACCATAGCAGGGTAAGGGTCAGCGCCGGCGCCAGCAAATGTGGTCCTACCTGTGATCACATGGGTATCATTAGTATCATTGCCGAAACGTGTGCTACCAGAAGACTGTACTTCGGTCAAAGTTGTGTGCACAACATCGAAGGTATTGGCGACAACGTTGCCCTCTACAACCAAATCAGACCACATTTTTACAGGACCTAGTACATTTACAGAACCTGTAACCGACACTGCTCCTGTGACGTTATAATCTCCTAGCTGTCTAAACGAGCCCGTTAGAGACAAATTATGCCGTGGGCCTCCGGTACTAGGCTCATGATATAGCATGAAGTTTTGTGTACCAGAAACCTCAAACGTATCAGAACGAACTAAAATCGAACCCGTAGGTCCGCTCATATTTGTAATGGCGATATCTTCGCAGTTGATGTATGCCCATCCGAAACTCATTTATTGAACTCCTATTAGCCGATACCGTCTGCGCCCGCTAAGGAAGGCATTTGATCTCTTGGAATATTTGTCAATCCCGCAACAACATCGACTTCACCAGAGCCTAATAGGTAAATGGACGCACATTTGAGTTCTAGTCTAATTGAAGATGCGGGTCCGGGTGTGGTGGTGGTGCCAGCGGCGGGAACAGTAAAATAATTTGATCCAGCTACGCCGGCGGACGAAAATCCTACTTTAAGATCTTGTGTGGCGTGATTGTTGATGATACAAATCCATCGTGTTACAAATGGAAAATCGACTTGCTGGACGGTACTCGCGTTAATATTCCCTTGGCACCATGGCCGGCCAGAGGACTGATACGAGCCAACGTTTCGTATGCTAGTTGAATAGGGCTGTTTGATTGACATTATTTAATCTCCTAAATTGCAATATGTGCTTTTTGTAAATAGTATGCGATTGAGAAGATATCCAACTCTTCAAACATTTACTTTCTGTATTTAGCGCGTTGTGTATATTTTTCACGCTTTAATCGTTCGATCTCTCGCATGCGCTCGGCTCGTCTTTTTTTATTTCTTCTTTTAACAGAAGGCTTTTGGTAAAAATCAGTGCGCTCACGATACTTCTCAACAACCTTTTCTTTCTTACACTTTTTAATAAACCGACGGATTAACCTATCGGAGTGCTCATTTCTACGAGCTTTAACTGAAACATTAACTGCCATTATTTTTTATTTCCTCTAGCAAGGATATCCCATGAGTGTCCTGATGAAGCGAAAAGATTGCTGATATCAACCCCCGCATCAGTTGGATCATCGCCTAGTACATCCGGCATGTGTTTTCCTTCACCCACTGTTCTCCCCTGCGAGGCCGGGGTTGTACCCTCAAAAATATCGATGCCATTGAATGCGTCAGCCCCAATAGCATTTAATAATTTACTTTTTCTTTCTTGTAGTGCTTGAGCCGGATCGGGGCGACCTGTACGGACTCGTTCTTTTTGAGTCCGTGCAGGTGCCACCTTCCTCTCTACCTCTGTTACCATTTGTGCAGACGTTCCCTTGACAACTTCTTGGATGACCGAGGATAACACGCCTTCTTCAAACATCACCTCCTTGATGCACTCTTTGATTAATGGCTTCAGGGCTGCTTTCAATTCTTTCTTATTCATTTTTCACTCAAAATATCATTTAAGATGCGGTTAACTTTATCTGCTTTTGTAAAAACGTTGGGCTCCTTATGCTCTTTCATCATAAATGCTCCAACAGTAGATGGTTCTGACACAAAATCGAAACAAATTAGCTGGAAGTCGTCTTCCACGATGGTGCCGCCCGTGGATTCGTGTACGGAACCCAAGCCGCGAGAAGATATTCCAAGCTTGACGCCGCTGTTTACCAACTCTTGCAACACTTTACCAGAGGGCGTATTTAATACCTTTACTTTGCCCATGACATCTTTGTTATCCCACCAAATATCAGTTACAAGGTGAGATGCGTTTTTGAGATTAATAACTGAGTCCTCTGGGTGGTCGAGTTCGCCTAGGGCACGGCGTTCTTTAACTAACTTTCCATAGTTTTCAACTTCTCTCATCAAAACTTTTTGTGGGTACACTCTTCCATTACCGTTCTGTGCGTCAGCGCGCTGCATTACGCCAGACAGGATCATACCTCCGTCTGCAACAAATCTTTTTTCTTCCTCTGTGAGGAGATCTTGGCAGACACCACCCTCACAAAGTTCGTAATATTCTCTTAAAAGTACCTTTTTCATAACCTATAACCTATGCGGGCACCACCCGCGTGAATATGGAGCCCTTGCAGCAGCGTCGAACAGGCTGCAGAAGCCACTTACTAGTCCAAATGTTTCTCATTGTGCATCTCCTTGTTGTGTAGCACCGGCATTGGATTGAATGCCCAAAGCCGCTTCTAATTTTTGCAAAGCCATCTTTACTTGTGCTGGCACGGTCGACATTTTTTGTTGACCAATTGTTTGAATTACTCTTTGAAGTCGCGCAATGGTTTCGCGGCCGCCGGTGCCTGCTGAAGAAACATTTTTCTGCATCTGCTGGCCTCTCATGCCTTTTTTAATAGCAGTAGCGGAGGTATCCATTTCTTTCATAACTTCTTCTAAAATAATTTTTTCTAGCTCTTCTTTATCAATTTTCATTTTTACTGTTTACCCCCAGTTGAACTCCGTTATCACAAAATAAAACATTCATTATGTATGAGGTCCCAGATGAAACCCAGCCACAAATAAAAATATTTGCCATAGTTTGCTCAAAGGTAAATAGTTCAGTATACGGAGAAATGCAAAACAAAAAAACACCAACCCAGAATCCCATACACATTGGGCAGTGAAATAATTCACCAAACCCGGCAAGCCATGTCTTAGAAGGTCTTATCTTATTGAATATACTGCCGTATACAATAATCTGTGTTAGCCCGTAGGCACATAAGATGAACCATACTAGGTTCATTACATATAAGCTACCCAATTTTCACCTCTAAATTTTGTAAAGTGACGATAATCCATAAGGATCTCTAACATAGCCCGGTTGTAGCGAGCCTTTGGTATCTGCGTGTGGCACATCACCAAGCTCAGTAGAATGCAGATCTTCTGGATCTGTGTACATGTCTTCCGCCTGATCAACAGCAGCGCGTACAAAATCAAAGTAAGGACGCTCTTCATCAATAAACTTATCTACATTTAAGAGTGTCATCTTTACAGAGTCAAGACCATCGACGCTTTCTGCTAGGATTGCCTCCATTGAGCCATAAATGTTGCCACCCTGTACTGAAGCTAGATCTATTAGACCCTTTCTTCTAAGGTGAGCCATTAGGCGGTTCTGTGCTCCGTATGCGGCGTCATTCATTGTCTCTTTTGGTAGAGCCAAAATTTTCTTTTTTGATGGCATGATTACAATATCAATATCGGCATGATCAAAGATCATCAAATTTCCATCAAGTGACTTTCGAATTTTTAATTCAAATTTTCGACTTACTGGCTCTGGTTTATTCTTTGTTCCAATTTTGATCTTAATAGCCATTAATCAACTAACTCCTTAACTAAGGATTGAATTTTTGCAATTTTTTGCACAAACGCTTTATCAACCTTGGTCTTGTTTGATTGTTCTAAAATAGTATAAACTTTTTCAGCTTTTTCTTTCATGTCACTATCTTGTGTAAACATTTCTGAATTTAAAGCCTGACCTAGTTCTTCTTTAAGACGGGTGATCTCTTCGTTTAAATATACCTTGAGACCGACTCCATTATCTGCGAACGAGGAGATATAATTACTTATCAGTTCTTTCTGCTCCTGCAGCAAACCATCAGAATATTTTTCGTTAAAACGCTCGACAAACTTGCTATAAACAATATTATCGATTGGCAGCAGTTCTTCTTTTTTCTCGTCAACCATCTCTGACATGATATTAACAAGATTTTGTTCGAGAAGAACTTTATTTTTGATAGTAACTTCTGGACTAAATAGCTGGGCAATTGAAGCTAAGCTTTTATAATTTGGAACAAACGTCTTGAAGGCGTTTGGGGAAATTCTTTTATTAATTGTGCTAATCAACTCTGACTGTTGTTCGTAGACTTTAGTCTTATCAATTGAGGCGTGTGCGCGTGAGACCTCTGTAACCAGTCTTTCACATAAGCCTTTTTCTAATCCTTTAGTTTCATATAGTGCTTTGTAAAGCTCTAATTCTTCAGCTAGTACAGTTCCTTGTCTAAAATACTTTTTTAAAATTTGAGCAATCTCATTTTTCTTGCTAGCATCTTTGTTGACAATAGCGTGCGTAAATTGTTGTGTTAAGATTTCATACAAAATTGCTGTATTTCTTTTTTTGTTATGCTTCATTTTCATCTTTTGAATGCTCCGAATTTCTTTCTAAGTTGTTGATTAGTGTCCTAACCTCATGATTAATCTCAAACAATCGACTCTCTTCGAGCACATCTGTGTCTGTATAATTAGAACGTTCTTCAGTAAATACACCTTTAGATAAGCTTCGCAACTCTGAAGCTCCCAAGTTTGTTGTTCTATAAGTGCCAAACTCTGGTCGGCCAATACTATTATAAGATCTTTTTCTAGCACCCATATCACGCCCATCGACCTTTACGGGGTCATATCTCTTGGGGCTGTGGCTGCGCGGACCTTGATGCATTCTAGGCGAAGGTCTGGAGCCGGGGGGAGCGGCCAAGAGATCACCAGTTTCGGGCTCTGGGGCGGGTTCTGCGCCGGGATCGGCTGCGGCGTCTGGGGGCATTTCTGTTTCGCCGCCTAATGGAGCCGCGCCGCCGGGATCGGCGCCTAGGCCACCTTCATCGCCTCCACCAAGACCTCCGGGCTCACCCCCGGCTGGCGGCATGCCTCCCATGCCAGCCGCCTCTGCAGCAGCGGATTCTGCAACTGCTTGCAGTCCTGCGTCGTATTTTCTATCATAGAAGATTTCACGTTGATTGCGAAGAAACTCTTCTTCTGACATTGAAAATAGGTGTTGGGCTACCCAGCGACGAGAAAAGTATCCTTCTGTGGCGCCGCCGGCAACTTCGAACTTAGTTCTCCAGTGCTCAAGCTCTTGTAACTCTGCAATTCGTGATGGGTTGTTTAATGAAATTTTAAAACTTAAAAGGTCATCCCCTCTAAAGCCTAGTGTATACAGGTGAACAATACCAATCTTTTCTAGTTCGCTGATTACAACACGTTGAAGTCTCTGAATTGTTCTGGCAAAGCGAATGTCTTTTTGAGCCAGCGTTGTTTTGTCTTCTTCCGCTCCCTCGCCCATAGTAAGATAAGACTGTGGAATCTTTAGCGCTGAGAATAATTTATCGCGGAGATATTTAACATCATCAATTGCGGTGGCGTGCTGCCCACCAGCAAGATTTTCAATTCTTGTGTTAGACTGTTGACCACGGACAGGAATATAGTAATCCTCTTCTACGGACATAGGGTTATAGCGCAAGTCAACACGGCCGGATGAATCATCTAGAACCTGATGTCTTTTCATCTGCGTGATGATTTTTTGCATGTACTGCTCTACATCAGCCGGATTGACCTGCCCAACATCGATATAGAAGACTCGGCGTTCAGGTGATCTGATGACCCTATAGGCCATCATTGCGTCCTCAATAAGTGTTAATTGGCGCCAAATACGTCGGGCCGGCTCTAGGATTGATGTTCCATACGGAGCATACTTGTCGTGACCAAGGATTCTAAAATGTGAAATCTGCCAATTTTCAAACGTCATTCCTGCAGAGTTCCACTGATACTGGACATAGTTTGGGTTCGTTGTATCTTGGCCTTCTAGCCTCTCTACTTCTTGTGGGGGCATGGGCAAAACGGTTCGAATTCCAAAATTTTCGTCTAAGTCGAGATACAGGAAAAAGTCACCATACTTGCACATAGTGCGACACCAGCCAAACAAGTTGGCGTCAAGGTTAAGGATGTTGGTGTACAAAGTTGACAAAACAGCCTTAATCTCTTCATTGACACAGTTGATCTTGATCATAGGAGATAAGTCGGATGCCGTAGTCATCTCGTCAGCATAGATATCTAACGCAGATGCTAGTTCTGGCATATACTCCATTTGATCAAAATCTACGTACCTTTCGGCTCTTCGCTGGTTTGCAATCGCGTCGTGAGAAATTCTATCTAAAGGATTATATGTGCTTTTCTTGAACTGCTGGCCACTGGCAGACTTAAATGTCGAGGAGTACTTATCTAAATGCTGCCTCTTGATTCTTCTACCAGATTGGCTTCTGTAGTTAATAATTGGCCCAGAAAAGAGTCTGGTTAGTCTACGGAAAAGTTCCGATTGATTGTTTCTTGGATTTTTAGTATTGTCTGCCATTTTTACCCCTTATAAACCCACAAAAAGTCTTTTATCATCTTTTTTTGCTCGTCTGTTATTCTATCGGCCTTTCCTTGCCGGTGGCCATGCATACCGGGAATTGTAGTTTTCAACTGTCTACTAGTAGTTTGTATTGAAGTTAGAAACGCTTTTTGGTACTCTAAGTCTCTTTGATTTACTGTTAACGCGGTGTCTCTAATCCAACATGCAATAGCGAGTGCCATAATCAAATCGTCTGAGTAGCCGCGCATTGCCTGCGGTTTGCCATTGTACCAAATAAAAGTTTTTATCTCCTCTACAGTTCTGCTAGAATATATTCTAATTAGTTTGTTTCTGATGAACTCTTCTAATTTTGCAATAACTAATGGTCTAGTTTTAGTAGAAGTGGTAAATCCGGCAACAGCATTGTTCATAGTTTCTGCCTGATATTGCTCTACATACTCATGTGTTGATTTAACTGAGTAATAAAGATTTGGATAACCAAGCTCTATAAGTTTTTCTAGCACCGAGTAGCCAACTCCAACATTTTCTACGACTAGTAGGCAATTTCCATACTCTACTCCCGTATCATATAATATCTTAGAATATGTATCAATTGTAGGTTTTCCTTTATATTCTGCAACAACTTCCATAGTCTCTAGCTTAATAACATGAAATGCTGAGCTATCGATGCCGTCACCGCGGGCAACGTCTGCGACCAAAAGATAACTAGCTTCCGGTATATTCTGCTCCCAAATCCAATAATTTCTATCAAATCCTGTTCTATACTGAGGCTCTTTTACGTTGTCGAGCAAATAAGCAATATCATCTGGATCTACAACGCTGTCACCGGAAGTGTTGAAGTTGCATTCAAGCTCTTGTGCAATTTGACGGCGAGACATATTTCTAGTCTCTTTCTCAAACCACTGCTGGTCTCTGTCTGGATGCACGTCCCACGGAAGAGTTATTGGATGAAAGTCATTTTGTTCAGCGGCAGCGTCAATAAATGTCTGATGAAACCAGTTACCAACGCCTGCAGGGGTGGATAGGGCGATACAGCGACCACCCGTGGACAGCGTAGGGTATAAGCCCGTCCATAGTTCTTCAAGACCATCAACGTGTGCAGCCTCATCAATAACCAAAAGAGACAAAGCCTCTGAGCGACCTGCGTCAAACGAGGTCGAAGAGGCCTTAATCTGCGAACCGTTGTCTAGCTCAAATGAGGTACGGTTATCAATCTTAATATCTGTTATCTTTAGCCATGGCGGTAAATGATTTACAATTGACTTTACTTTTTTAACCAAGTTGGCTGCGGTGCCAAACTTGGTTGCCATGACAAGTACGTTCTTGTCACGACGAAACATCATAAGCCATACAATATATCCTGCCGTAATAGTAGAAATACCTAACTGACGGGCTTTTAGGATAATATTAAACCGGTGGTCATTAAAGTTTTCTAGCAGTTCATCTTGAAACCCATAGGTTTTAAATGGAATCAAGCCATGCATTGGATGAGAAATTTTAGCGTAATTTTTTAAAAAGTAGCTAGGGTCTTTACCACACTTTAAAATTTCTTTTAACTTATCATTTTTGGATAGCTGCGTACTCATGCATCATCATCGTCTCAGGACTTAGGTCTTTTATCATTTTTGGCCTTGGTGCCTAATCCTCCCAACTTCATAAACTTTTCGAAGTCTGGATCGACCGGTGTGTCCGCTGTCTCATCTTCGGAACTAGGAACACCTTCTACTTCGGCTAAAGAGCTAATTTCGTAATGCTTTCGTGCTTGAACCCATGACCGGACTTTTGATGTATTCTGTACGATCATATCGCACTCGCCAACGGCTTTGAGTGATAGACTTTCGCCTGTTACCTTCCTGTATTCTTTCTTTAAAAAACTGGCGATGTCTTCGATCATTTGCTCTGTATCTGATTCGAAATTAGAGCCGTACACCTCTTTTAGACGAACTTCAGAATGGTATGCAACACACAGCTTGTTTCCGTGGATAGAAACATTAAAGCCATCCATGACTCGCCTATCGATCAGAGGATCGCCCTCTTCTCTTTTTAGTCCTACCTTTACGGGATCTCCGTTTTCATCCAATGCGCCATCATACGCATTTGCTGCGGCTTGGTGAATTCCTTGGATAATCTCTAGTGTTGTTGCCATAATATTTTTTTCCTTTTAATAAATAGTACGTAATTTTTAATCTGCTGTTAAAAGAGCAGCGACTGCCTGAGCCAATACTTGCGGCTCTAGTCCTGAAGGTTCTGCTAGCTTTTCAATCTCTTTTTTAATTCTGTCTGCGATCTGTTCAGCTGCCGGGGGGACATCTTCGATAGCAGCCATAATCTCGGCTCCGTCGTCTTGCTCGCCAATGATCGATTCCATTTCTTCTCTAATAATTTGTTTAATCTGTGCTTTTGTTATCTTCATTTGGTCTCCATCCTTTTAACCAACGCTCTTCACGATTCTCAACATATTCAACATAACAAGCAAAGCAGCAATCATACTTTGTCATAGTTACATCGTCCATAGATCTAAAAAATAATTTAGCACAAACCGGGCATGAACGTTTTGATTCTCTATTAAGTAGTTTTTTAGAAATCAAAATACCATCATGTTCTATCTTCTCTGTAGACTCTTTGCGAATTATCTCTTTTTGGTATAATTTTTTTTGTTGCTCAACGTAGTCGCGCTCTTTGTCCTCATCCCAATTTGACTTGGGATTCTGAATTGTTTCTTTGCCATATTTTTTAGCAATTGCTTTCTCAAAAGCTGCTAGTCGATTCCAATCTTTGTCGCTCATTATTTACTCGCACTGTTAACCGCAGCAACAATTCCAGCTGTCACCCCTACGCCAATAGCAAACCCCCCAATGACAAACCAGTGTCTATCGTTTCTGCTGAGTTTTGCTAGCGAATCGTTTAGCTGTTGAATTTCTAAATCCTTTGCGTCAATTCTAAGCTGATATTCGTCACTAAGAGCGGTGTATCTAATTTCTAAATTTGTCAATTCTAGTGTATGTGTAGCATTTAGCTCGCTAATCCTATACTCCAAATCTAGCTGATACTGTGCTTTTAAAGTTTCTTGAAACGTCAGCAGGTAGGCTGTGGCTGCAGGATCAAATAGTGTGCCCCTAAATGGAGCGGGTGCGCTCTGTTCTAGTATTGTAAATTTGCCGTTAGATGTCTCTGCCAGTTCGTCTGCGTATGCGGGGCTTCCAAAAATTAGACTTAAGCCCAATATTTGTATAATCCTACTCCACATACTCAAATCCAAATTGTTTTTGTATTTCGTTTATAACCTCTGTAGGCCGCTCAACATGATTTTCAGTCAATGTTTCTCTGCGCTGTTCGGTGCGTTCTTTAATTCGCTCCTGTTCTTCACGGTACTGACGTTCTAGTGTATCGAGTGCATCGCGATAAGTTTGTAAAGCTTTTTCACGCATTGTTATTTCTTCTTTGTGAATATCTTGAAGTCCCGAGATCTGTGTTTCGTAGCTCTCTCGGGCTGCGTCGTAGGCTTTTTGTAATTCATTAATGTCACTTTGCATTTTAAAAAATATACCTACAGATAATAGCAGCAGCAACACCTCTTTCCAGTGAGATAACAGAAATTTTAATATTGCTTGTTGCATGCTTTTTGTTTGTGCCTCGTCGCTCATCAAACACCCTTGAGTTTGGCAATGCCATCAATAACGGTTTGACCACCGATATAGATTCCTGAGATAATCACCCAATCTGACGATTCTAGGCCGGCCCAAACCATGAGCCCTGTTGCCGTGAGCCACACCATAAACTTGCGAGAAATCATTTTTTCAACTAGTGCGTCTAACCTTGCTTTTACTACTGCCATCATATATCCTCCGAATCTTAATGATTAATTTTAGCGTACCCCTCTCTCTTATCAATCATGATTTGAACATCGGCACAATCTTTGAGCGAGTCAAGATGAGAGATAAGCAAGATATTTTTAAAGTACATCTTAATTAGTTCAAGAATACGAATAAATCCTTCCATATTATCTTCATCAAGTGCTGTCCCGGGCTCATCAAGAATAAAAATGTCTCCCTTTGGCAATGAAGACACAGACAACAGAGCTAGTCTGATTGACATAGCTGCGATAGTTTTTTCTGCGCCGGAACCCATATCTAGTGGGCGCGGCTCATGTTTGGGGTGCTTAATAAAAAGTTCAAACTTTTTGCCATTATCTTCAAAATAAATTTCAAAGTTAGTAATGTTAGCCAGCACCTTAGCAATTTCTTGATTTACTACCGGTAACTTTCTTTTGATCACATCGTAAGCGATACCGTTAGAATGCATGCATCGCATAAACAAATCATATGCAGCAAACTCGTCTTGTAGGTCAATATAATCTTGCTTACTTTGTTTAATTGATTCTACTTTTTGTTCCAAGGAGCCGTTTGTGCGCACTAGTGAAATTATCTTTTCTTCGCAGACATCAAGACTATCTGCAAGGTCTTCGCCTTTCATCATCAGACTAGCTTTACTAGCCGTCAATTCTTCTAGATTTTCAATAGCCTCTTTGTTTTGATTATATTCATTAAGCTTTGAATTTAGCTCTTTAATGGAGTGATATAACCTCTCTTTGGCTAACTTGTTTTTTTCCATCTCTAAGTTCAAATCGGCAATAGCAGCTGATACTGTCGCTTTTTTATCAACAACTTTATAATATTTTTCCACATGTTTTTCTACTTGAGCCGGCATCAACTTTTCTAGCTCTACATTAAGCGTAGTGATATTTGCTAAATACTCTTCCATACGTGCTGTCGATGCAGGAATTTTCTTTTGCGCAGCAATAGCGTCTTTTACAAATTCATTATTAGAGCAGTACTCACAATTAGGATCATATTCATGAGTAGCTAGTAGTTTTTGTTTTTTCCTATACCTCTCTAAATCTAGTTGCTCAGCATCTCTCTTCCGCTGCCAAGCAGAGATTTCATCTCTAATTGTACTAATTTCTTCTTGCTTTCTTTCAAGTTCGTGAATATCAAAAGTATCAAGAAACTGAATTATCTTAGAGTACATTGTTTGATTTTTTGTACGCTCACTGCTAAGCTCAGTATTTTTTTGAATTAGGCGTTCTTGACGCATCCTAGCGTTTTTAATCTTTGTCTTAACATCTACAACATCAATAATCTCAGCCGGAATTGATTCAATCGTTTTATCAATTTCATTTATTTTTTGATGGTTTGTTTCAATCTTACTCTTTAGTGCATTACACTGTGTCTTTTGGCTTCGCAATTCTTCATTGTTTGTTTGTAGTTCAAACTGTGCGGTTTCAATTTCTTCTTTATAGTTTCTACCCTCCAAGCGTCGTAAAGCCCCGCGAGTATCGGATGCGTCTTCTTTCGCTAACTTAAACTTCTGTTCAAAAATTTCTAAATCTAAAAACTTAGCAAAAATTTCTTTACGCCTAGTCGAGCCTTCATTAATAAATTGCAGGGCACCGTGCTGGCTAGCCATCGCTGACAATAGGAAGTCTTCCAAAGTTCCAAAGTGCTTTCGAATATTCTTGTCTGTCTCGATTCGACTCAAGCCGTTCAAACTCTCCACATCTCCAGTAACTGGACATACTCTCTTAAAGTCTAGATCTGTCTTAGCTTCAAGCGTGACCTCACCTTTTAATTTTTTAGTATATTTTTCGCTAGTTCTTTCAATACGATAAAGCACATCATCTACAGAAATCTCAACCATGCCGCGGCATTGTGGCCTATTTTGATTTATGATATTTAAATTTTTTCTTTCGTTCTTTGACGTTGTATTGAACATCGTGTATAAAATAGAATCAATAACGCTGCTTTTTCCGCTGTAATTTTTTCCAAAAATTCCGATAATCCCGTTAAGGTTGGTAAATTCAATACTGTTTCCCTCGCCATAGTTAAAAAGATTATCCCATTCTACACGATGGATCTTCCAATTTACATTTCGGCCCACTTCTTCAGTCTGTTCTACAATCTTGTTATATTCAGCATTTAAAGAAATAACTTTTTCTAGAAGACTTTCATCGACTTCATAATCTTTCAAGTATTCTCGGATTAGCTTTTCTTGAACGCCAAGGTTTCTCAAGTCTTCAACCTTAAGATTATCGGTAAATTCCTCGACGTTGCTTCTTTGTCCTGCAGCACGATTTAGAAAAGTAATTGCTTCTGGGCTGAATCTATGTTTAGCTACGTCTAAAGCGCGCTTCATCTGAGTTAGTGGCAAGTTATTATTACTTACTAGTCGCAAGCGGGCGCCCGTAGGCACACTGATCCCGCGTGGCATTCGACCCTTGGGTGTCAACTCGATGGTGATAAATGGTTTTGGATTCTTTAGCACATGGTGCTTAACAGTAAAGTCATCTTTGCTTTGAATATCCCAGATCAAAAATCCTTTGTCGTTGGTTTCTCCATGATTCTGCTGAACTGTTGAGCCGCAATAACGTACACGGCCTTCATGGTCTAGCACCTGATTGGTTTTATGGATGTCGCCTAGGAATGCATAATCATGGCCCTCAAAGATTCCCACATCATGTTCACCGTGGTCCATAACCCAACCAATATCAGTGGACACACCACTAATCGCGCCGTGGTACAAAGCAATATTAATCTTAGAATCGTCTGACGGAACAACCCAGTTATCCTGATCGAACACACTAAGGACGTTAAGCGTCAGAGAATCGTCTACAATTACTTCTCCCGAGTTCTTGAGCAGGTGTAGTCTATTACAGTTTAGGGCGTCCGCAATGGGCGTTAAGGCATCCTGACGGCTGCTGTTCTTAAGATTCCCATCATGATTGCCTAAAATAATGTAAGTTGGCGCAATCGCAGCTAGATTACGAAAGAAGTCTGTACACAGTTCTACGAATTCTGGCGAGATCTGTGTCTTCGTATGCGCAATGTCGCCGCAATGAATAATATAGTCAACATTCTCTTCTTTCAGTTTGGCGTATAGTTGTTCAAAAACCTTGCGATATTCAAAATGATACTTTAAGTTTTTGATGTGAGTATCAGCTATATGAGCTAACTTCATTCGTTCTCCAATTTAAATTGACATGACACTTTGCATAAGCCTAGTGTCGGTGTCTACAAATGATGCGGTTTGTTTTCTTAATTGAAACTGCTCTTTTGTCATGGAGCCCACATCCTCATACCCCATGACATCAATTTTGTAAAGTTCTATATCACATTCTAGCATAGTTTGAATAACTTTTTCTGCCTTTTTTTCAGCATCGGCGTCAAGAGCTAGGTAAACTGGTGTATCGTTTTCTACAATTCTCTTGATTAACTTTGAGTTTTTGCGAAGGCTAGAGCCTAAAATTGGAACTGCGTTTCCTGCTACGATAGCATCGAAGATACCTTCGACAATTATAAGATCGCTATCCCAATCAATATACAATTCGTTAAAGCATATATCCTTTGATGCCCTAGGGTTCATGTACTTTCTATATGAATTGTCATAAGAACGAGCTACAAAGTAGTTAACGTCACCATTCATATTGAAACTAGGAATAATGATCCTATTTTTATACTCTCCATCGGGCGCATAGCCTATTTTCCATTTAAGCAAGTCTTCTCTGTTGATGCCTCTATTTTTAAGATAACTAACTGCAGGACGAGATGCTAGCGACAGCTTTTGGTTTGTCAAAGTTTTAAACTCAGGCGGAAGAGTACACAACTCTTCTATTTCTGGCTCGTAAAACTCTTGAAATAAATTATCAAAATCGCTCAAATCTACGCGGCCGGCGACTGCATCCCACTCCCTTAATAAAGTCAAATTTCCAAAACGTCTAACAATACGGCGAATGGTGCGGCCGCGGGCATCACATATCCAACACTTGTAGACATCACGCTCAAAATTAACTGATAGTTTTTTCTTGTGATGCTTACAATACGGACAATGGTACAAATGTTCTGTGCCAGATCTGTAAGAGTGACCCAAAACTTTTGTTACAATCTTATATTTTTCATGCTCATTCATTAGTTTCAGGAATCTCTAGCAAGATGACAGCTTCGATTTCTTTGTCTTGTAGCTTCTCCTTGTCGATATGTGTTACACTAGGGGCGCGAGCTACTGATGCGAGAATACAGCTGATTGCGAACCCCATAAAAAAACCAGCAAAAACAAGCTTAATTGACTCCATGAGTCCTCCTATAGTACCAATATACCACTAGTCGTCGGCGTTGTCAACTATTTTTTTACTGTCGGCCGATTTTAAACAGCTGATCACTAACAAATTCATTAAACTGTTCTTCATTTTCTACATTAAGTTGCTTAAAAATAACTTCGCTAGCCATCTCTGGACTTTCTCTTACGTACTTGACCATTTCAAACAGTCTTTCTTCTACTGCGCTTGCGTACACTTCATGAGCTATAGACCATTCGGGAGGCAATATAGCATAGTTTCCCTCTACCCTAAACACTTCTTCACCAGTACCACTAGCCCATTTTCCAGTGTCACCAAAGATCATTCCCTTAAGATAGATCAACTCATCGGGAGATTTTGCTAATCTAGCTTCTAGCATATTTCTATAATTTTCAGCAGTCATGGCTGACATAGGCAGTACTGTGTCTGGATTTATTTCTTGCGTGGGGATATACCCAAATTTTAAAACCTTTATTTCTCCGCCAACTAACGTGGGGGCAGTTCCAGACACCGGTGCTCTTTTTCTGGGCAGTCTTTCAATGTCTTGCCATGCTTTCTCAATTGCCTCTCGATTACTGAGATCTGAATAGCCGGGGGGTAGACGGCTTTTATTTAGGTGATATGAATAGTCTCCGGGCTGGGGCGCATCTGCTTGAGCGGAAACTTCTGCATTACGGGCGTTTTGCATATCAGCAAACTGCTTGCCACTAATTGCACCTGTAACAACACCCATGGCTATTCCAAGAGGAATGCCGTACTTCTTTGCAATAGATTTAGCGCGACTGGACAGACTCTCATCTAGTTTTTGATCTTGTAAGATTTTATCCATTTCATCAGAAAAAATTAATCTTATTACTTCATCAGATACTTCTTCTGCTGCGGGCTTGTTTTCTTTAAGAAAGCTTCGCCACTCTGCGACCATATGTTTATTCATCATCTTTCTCCTGCAATAAGTAGTGCCCTGCTTTTGCAATTATTATAGAATCTGCCCGATCATAAAATTGTGGTTTTGGATTTCCGTGTTTCGTATACTCAATCTCAAGTAAACCTTCTTGTTCAACATACTTAAGAACCACCTCTTTGGCTTTTGTTCCGCGAGGTATCTTTATGCCGGCTAGCTTCCTTGCCGTTGGCGCTGCTACATACTCTGGTGTTATTTCTAGTAAGTCGTAGCACATCCACGACACAATGCCATTAAATTTAGAAAGAGTAGATAAAGTTTTTGCTGACGAAAAACCGCTTCTGAATGATTGTAGGTTTTGCTCGATGTAGATATGTTTGATCACACTGCTATCGTCAATGCTGTTCTCAAAAGCATCTAATAACTTTTCCTTAACATACTCAGCTTTAGCAAACATTGTTTTAAATTTTCTTGTATCCCATGCATCATTATAGATAATTTTACCATCTTTGTCAAGTATGGTAGCCCCAGTGATACTAGTAGAGATGTCAAGTCCCAGTATCATTATTGTCTTCCGTAGTCGTCTTCAATGCGAACAGGGCTATCTGCTAAATGATTTCCGATCTCAATGATTTGTGAATCCTCAAGAGCAGTAAGTCGATACGGACAACCAGATTGTACGTTTAAAGTCATGCCCGGTTCAAGAATTGATTCTTGCCATGGGTGACCAATAGAATCTTTTAGAGTATGCTCGTCACCATATTTAGCGTGCACCTTGCCCGTAAGTACAATAAGCGATTCGCTTTTTTGTGGATTATACTTAAGACTAGTCCTATTATCTTTTCTTAAAGTAAGCAATTTACCGTGTCCCGCCGTAAAACTGGCCCAAACCATCTCTGTTCCCCATGGTTTTTCTTGCTTACTCCATTTTGTAATCCAAGCAGATTTTGAATGCTTGTGTATTTTGACTGACATTTCCTCCTCCTAGAAATCTAATTTCAATTTAAAAGTATAATCTAAGTCTTCCAATTTTTTCACCGGATTTGCTAGAGTTGCAATCGCAATAAGATTATTGTCCTTGTCGTAAAGTCCAATTTTTGATATAAACGTTTGTTTTTGGTAGCTTCCAGTCGGGTCAGCATAACTGGATGTCATTGTGTTTTTAGCACTGATCGAATCGTGCTCCCTGTAAAATTTAGAGCCAGTTAGAGGTGTCATTTTCTTCTCTTGGCCATGCTTTACAAAAGTTGGATTGTTAGAATAGTTAAGTTCACCCTTTGGTGCATGAGCTAGCATGGTCATTACTGGCACGTAGTTGGTGCCTTGATAGTCTAAGCCGAAACTAATATATTCGGTAGAGGCGTCGTCACCAGTTTTTAGATTCTGGCTATCGCCCTCCATCGTGTGACCCCAGTGGCGCCACTGACTTGGCTCGGGAACTCCGTTAGTCAGGTAATCACGACCTGTTTTACCGCCTCCATAAACTGCTGTTTCTTGTTCTAAGTGCCAACTACCTGTCAGCATGATAAAGCCTTCATTGTAGAGGATAACGCCCGCTACTTTGTCTTTCCCTTGTGATTGAGCGTATGTCGAACCTGTCACTTGTACTAGTTCGCCGTTTCTATTTGTATCTTGCAATTCTGCCAAAAGAGAACCGGATAAGTAATATTTTAACGAAACTGAACCTTTTTTAATCGACGAGCCATACATAATTGACGGAATCGAAATCAAACACATATTTTGGCTGCTTTTATCACCAAGAGTAGAATTATAAGCGTAATGATCGCTAAGCGGTGTGTAAAAATCCATTGTGTTTCTTAAAGCTGTGATGCGAGGGCGTGCTTCGCCAAGCTGGTAGTATTCTCTTCTTAAACTTGCTGTCATAGGATAGCTAGAAGACATGACTGTTCCATAGCCAAATGTAGCAAAACTACCAGCTGAAACCGTTTTAAAGGATGACAGTGTGCCGTCTTTTGTAATAAACGGATATACCACTCCCCTATCTTTAATATCATAGGGTGTGCCACCAAATATTACTCTTCCTGAGTCTTTATCTTCGACTCTATCAACATTCATTTCATACAGGCTAACAAATCCCGATTTTAGTCCAATAGGTGTGTCAGTCAAAGAGCCACTAGAGGCGATTTTATTGTTGATGTATGTTGTCCCGTTATAGACGTAATAACCAAACTTTGGATACGTTTTGATCCTGTTGTAAAAAATATCGCCGCGCTGGAACTTGTATACTGACATCTTGTACTAATTAGCCCTCTTTCTTCAATTTTACACAACCAATCGCATCTGCATATTTTTGGTACATAACATCTTTTGGCATCAGCGGATTTTCCTCTCCACAAACCCATTCATATGTCGTAGATATGCTAGCAATGATTTTTTCTATTTTCTTCTTCTCTTCTCTCATCCATACAAGCTGTTGCTTTGATGGTGGTGGCAGGTCTAGCCCCAATTCTTCTGCTATCTGCGACAGCCTAAAAAAATTGTTCTCATCATATGCTTTTTTTGCTTCTATAAACAATCTCTCTTTTCTCTCTCGCGCTGCTTTTTCTGCACGGGTGAGTTTGTCGGGATGAGTTTCTACTGCTATTTTTTTGTATAATGATTTCAAATCTTTATAGGCGTCATCAGGGTCTTCTGATTCGTCACTATCATCATTATATACTTCTTTTTGAATTTCTTGTAGCTCTTTTTTGTTGACTTTTTGAGAGTATGGGTCAATTTGTTTTTCTTCATATTTTTGACGCGTTTCTGGTCGGGTACAATCATAACCCATCTCTTCGCACCAAGACGCAAAGTCTTCATGAAAATCTTCTTTTCTGTATTGATGCTCTTCTTTGTAATACTCCAAATCTGTATACAAATACCTTAACTCACCAATAAGTTTTTTATATTTTGCGCGAAGCCGTCTAGTTGCCCGGTCTCTGCCAGACATGCTAGTAATCCAAACGTACTCGCAATGTCATTTCATTAGTCGGATCTTTTCGCAGAGGCTCAGAAAGTTTAGCAACACCCATGAGTTCATTATCCGCAGAGTAAAGTCCGACAGTGGTAATGTAGGACACTGGCTGGTCTGTACTTTGCTGCTTAACCCTGATCTTACTGCCGTTAAGATACGTTGGGTTTGCACTATAGTTAAATTCGTTGTGATTGGCTCTGCAGAAATACACAGTTGAGTTTAGTTCTGTTGTGTTATTAAAGGAGATGTTGTGAATTCTAGCTCGCACAGCATCGCAGGATGAAGAAATGTTTGAGCCAGTTACAAGACCGTGAAAGCCTTCTGGAGTAGTTGAGTTAACGCCCTTATGTCCAAAGACTGAACCAGTCAAGAAAGCTCCTAGATTAGCATGTAAAAGGCCGCTATGATTGCTGTCGCGATTATCATGATCGTCCCTTCTGATCAACACAGAAGAGGTGATTACTGCAATACCCGCTTGATAGTAAATCAAACCAGCTTTTACTGTTGTCGAACCTGCAGCTGGATCGCCAACAAGAACGTTGCTTCCCTGCGCGACACTAGCATACAAGATACCATATTCTCCTGCGGGGGAGTTTACTCTAAAATCGTTCTGAGCGTTTGTATCTGCTAGCGTAATTCTTTTGTCGAATACCCTACCGTCACCATGAAGACCAGTGTCTCGCTGAGCAGCATAAGGGCTGACTCCTAAAGTTATAGAGAATGAACCTTTCTTGATTTCATCTTTTACCAGCAGCCGAGAAAAGCTAAGGAAAATTGCAGAATCAATTTTGGTTCCTCCGGCGAGCAGATCGCCGTCTTCATCGAAGCGCTGAACCGATCCAGTGTGGTCAAAACCCATCAAGACTTGCGCCATTTGATTATAAATGTTAAACTTTTTATTCTGGGCTACTCGATTGCTGGAACCAGATAGCGGAGAATGAGGGCTATATCCTACCGAAACATCAAAAACATGGTTCGCTGATGAACTAAGATATGGATAGTCGTAGATTGACTGAAACATCCCATGCGAATAGTTTTTAACGTTAAGGTCTCCGTATGTACCTGAAACAATCGCCCCGGTTAGGGGAACTGCTTCGTGTAGTAAAGTTTTTGTAGAAATTACATCATTAGATGAAAATGTTTTAAAAGTAGTAGCCATGTGTGTTTCCTTATTGCTTCCTTACTAGTCTCACCGGGACATCAATTCTGTATCCCGTTGTTGCACCTGTAATTCTGACTGTTGTATCGATGTAGTAAACGGCCGTGGAGTTAACAGTTGTTGTTGAACCCAGCTCAGTAAACAAGAATGTTCCAGTGTTTAAATCCAACGATGATTGAATTTGAAATTCTATATATGTTCCGCGAGGGCCTTGAATAGTTTGCGTAGACGCGGCTGCGTCTCTTTCTGTATTTTCAGATACAATTCCGATATCTGTTCCAAGCGAGAAAAAGTATGTCGCAATGTTATCATCATCAATAAAAGATGGTGAAGTAATCGAACCATTAGTTGCGTTTACAATTGATCCAAATCTATTATCAAACTCTACAATATATTGAGTCTCCACTAGGTCCGCGTCAATTGTAAAAGCGGGCGAGATCTCTGATGTATCTAGACCCTGATCTACACGAATTGTCGTACCAGCGCCTACATTTTCTCCGTACATAATACCAGATACCGCATTGCTGCTAGCGTCAACCCCCAATGCTTCTTCGGTATCTTTGTTAACAGCGACTAAATAAGCACCAGTAGTGTGCCTAGCATTGTTTGTAGAATAGATTTCATTTAACTTCATTACCGGAAGGTACAGCAAATTTGTTCTTGGAATCGAAACTAGTTTAGATTTAAGCATAGACGTATTATTTGTGAATGCTTCGAGTACGGGCGTTTGTAGTAACTCTAAATCATAGTAAGCGCTTCCAGATGGGTGATTCTTGTTATACAATGCATAATCAATCTCATCATCTCCTAAAGCGAATTTTGTAATCTTAAAACTTCCATCGCCTTTGGCCAAACGGAAGCGCCCTGTATCAGTTAGGACCGCATCAAGAATGATGTCACCTGAGTTATCTAAAAATGCCATGTGTAATCCTCTTCCTTTTTTAAATAGTTACTATTATAAATAGTGCATAACTTACGAACTTTCTTCAAAATCTGTTTTAACTCTTTTGTTTGCAAAATCAAGATTTAGATCTAGTTTTCTACCCGTCTTTTTTGACGTTAATCTTATCTTAAATTTCTTATCCCATATAGACTCTGCTTTGAAGCCGTATGTTAGTTTTCCTGTAATGTCATTTGCTGACGAATAATCTTCAAATCCAGACTTGCTCTCATTAATTAGTGTCTGGCCAATATTTGGTATGATTTGTATAAACCTTCTTCCAGTTTTTTTTGTAATCCGGGCCGGCCTAGGGTTCATTTCATGCAATTTAATTATAGGATAAAACGCCCCTTTGTCGTTTAGCATTTCAATTTCATACACTGCGGATGGATACCCAATCTTCCCATGCACATCAACACTTCGAAACATATAGTAGTATTTTTTATTAGGTGCAATTTGCTCAATGTATGCTAGGGCCGCGGCTTTTTGTTTGGTCTTATCAGAAATGTCTGTGGCGATTGAAGCTCTAACATTTCCCACAAAACTCCTGTACGTTCTCGGAGGTTCTTCTAATCTATACACTTCAAAGTAAGCAGGATAGTCGTCTGATTTATAAGTGATAGGGTCATTCTTTTCTAAATTTCTAGCTTTTCTAATCATCTGTACCATTCTGCGATCTTTATCAGTCATAATGATTGGATCAATAACCTCTTCTCCAGTAGAGCCCTGCATAAAAAACTTTAGGAATCTGCTATCTGATCTGTATGGCAAAATATCAATTTCTGGTGCTAGGGGAGGATCGTCAATCATTCTAGATGTAACCGAAAAGAAAGGTACCTCCACTAGCATAATATTTGGGGATACAATGACATCAAACTCAGCCATATATCTCTGATCATTCTGTACCTCGATTGCTGTTCTTGTGCCTGAAATGTTACTAACTGTCACCGACCCGGGCACCCTAGGTGCAACTGGCTCTCCTTCGGTTGATACAAATTCCACACACTCTTCTGTGACTTTTTTGGTGATTGCTAAATTTGAGTATGAATACTGCGCGCCGATTACCAACTTGAAAACCGAAGCTTTGTATGTATATTCACTGCTATATTTTACTTGAGTATCAATGTAGTTCATAACATCAACCTCATTAGTGTTTGGAATCCAAAAAGTTTGAATTGGCGCATCGTATCCTTGGGTATACTTGTCGATTCTGTAAAACACCTCTTCTGAATAACTGCTGTCTCCATCAATAATGTCTGCGAACCTTCTTTGTTGGCTTTTAATTAATGTTCTTAGTTTACCAACAAAAATAGTCTCCATCATCTTTTTATAAAAACCATAATTTTTAGTAGTTGCCATTTTAGCGTCTTCATTGGTTCTACCTAACATAATACTGTTTTGCATTGGGTAAGCATTCGAAGCCTTAAACATTTTAAGCCAATCGTTTAGATCCCAAATTCTAGCATTTCCAGTTGCAACTCTGCTTATGTTCATTAATGTCTTGGTTCCTAGTTCATTTTCTTGCATCACCGGCGTTTCTACATGGGTTGTATATCCCCTTACTGTGTGTGGAAAGTTGTGAGTGCCTTGCAGTGATCCAGCAACATCTTTCATAAAAATACAACTAGTGCTTGAATCTTTTAATATTTGTGTAAATTGAGTTGTTTTATCTGTTGCAAAGTTTATTTCCGTGAACATTGGAAACATTTCTTTTTTTACATTATATGCTAGTAAATCCATATTCGACGGAGGTAATATTGTGTTCTGATAAGCTTCTATGATATTAGCGTGTGTACCACTTTCTTTATTACGAGAAGTCAGGGCCCGGGCAAAAGAAGTTAAATATTGTAAACTATTTGAAGCTTTGGGATTTTCAGAACCCTTGTCTGTAAACTGATGTACTTTGTTATTGTGTAACTTTCCGTTTAAAGATACATGAGCACGAAAGATTGGTGTATTTCTCACACTTTCATCATCTATTTCTTCCTTATAAGAATATAGTGTATACAAATTAGGCAATAAATTTTCTGGCACGTTTCTGTTCAATGCTTTTTCGTAGTCCTCTTGATAAAAGTTATATTCTAGGTCTACAGCATATGTTTTTACTAGTGATGTTCCACCTAAAGCTTGTGCTTCTCGTTCTGTAAACGGTCGTTCACATGTAAAAACATTATCGTTATATTGTGTGCCAATCGATATTTTAGGGTTGTAGTTTTTTCCATCAAATTCACCGCCTTCAAAGTAGGCGCGCCAATGACGTTGATTTTTAAACATTGTTGGATTACCATATACTCTCATGCTTACTTGTTTAAAGGGCATTGTTGCGCTACTAATATCTTGCTCTTCCGAAAATGAAAAGTCAGTGATTCCTTTAATTGTGTCATCAATTTTTGGGTGATCAGCAAGATATAATAATTGCGAACCTTTAGTAAATCTTTCTGATTTTTTATACTTTCTCCAATACGCCGACATTTCATTTCTTAATAAATCTATCGAACTATCAATCATAGTGGCTGGGATGTATGTTACTTTTTTGCTAATTGACATTAATAGCCCCCTCCACCTGAGCCGCCGCTGGAGCCACCGGTAAGAACACCGGTGCTTGGGGCCATTGCTGTCGTAGTCGACACTGTAGCATACGTCATTGAGGCTCTATCATATGCTGCGGTTGATCTAGCTGTTGTCCCACCAGCACTAGTTATTGTTTTGCCGGTGCTACAATAATCACTTTCTACAGAAATTTGATCATAATGGTGTGACACTAGTCCTTGTAATATTTGTTTTTGATAAGTTGCCGTAATTCCAGCAAGATTTTGAGCTGCATATGCTGACGCTCGCGCTTGGACGCCCACGGTTTGCTTCAGAGGCGTCAAGATACTTTCATTTGTGCCCATGCTGGCTCCCGTCATTACTGTTCCATCTTTATGGATATGATACTTTCCTATGTAATTAGTGCCATTCGGCAGCTTATATTCACCACCATCTGTAGTTAAGTCACTTTGAACTATTGGATTTTGGTCTAATTGAGGGCTTGCATCTGTTAATTTTAAGATAAAATATTCGTTTACAACCGGAAGATCTATCATGTCGGTTTGGCCAATGTGAAGAGAATCGTTTTGATATTTTTTCAGCCTACACAATAAGGAGCCTTTTTTGGCCATCATATCTGGGGTCAGTAGTTTGAAACTAGGCGCCCTCAATAGTGCTTCGCCAGTCTTACTATCTTTTGTTTTTGTAAATCCAGTTAACACTTCAATTTTTTGAATATTAAAATAGAGCAATTCGAACAAAGGTCTAAGTTCTGGGTTGGCCATAGGATCTGTATCTACTTCAAACCAATTTTTAACTGGTGATACTTGGCCAGATTTTACCAAAAACAATGATTTAATTTGATTTGGAATGGTCCTGATTTTTGCATCAGAATCTGCTGAACTTTTAGAGTTACTAGATCTTATCCTAGAATCGATACCATTAATAGGGTTGGACATATTGTAGAAGTCTAAGGTTTTGGATGCTTCTATTTGTTGCTTGACTAGTGGATTAAATTCTTTAGTATTGATAACATCACTGTTCACCCCTGAAAAGTTTGCCATCCCCACATTAACTAAAGTGTTAATCAGTGATGATGCGAAAGCAGTTGCATCTGCTTGTATTACTTCGCTGTTCAATTTTTGTGTCACTTGTGTGTCGTCCTCTCCGTCTTCGTCAGATGAGGTTCTGATTGCGTTATTGATTGCTAATAGTGTATTTTCTCCTAAAATATCACGAACATCTTGAAGTGGCTTTGCATCTATTGAAGTTACCGATGACGCCGGGACTTGATTTGTTATGATAATGCCGTAATTTGATAATAATTGTAACGCCTGCATGTTCATGCCTGCTAGTTGTGCCGAAGCCGCGGTGCTCTGTTGTAGGTCTGTAGGTTGATATGCTAGTACAGGCATGGTCATTGAGCGAGCGGCAGGATTTGTTTTTAACAGTGAGATACTAAACATCATTTCTTTATATTGCTGAGGGTCGTATAACGATTCTCCTCTGTTTAACAGTTCTAATCTTTTGCCCCCAACTTGTAAATAGGAGGGAGAGAGATAAGAAAATCTGTAAGTACCCATGTCGGCTAAAGCATTTTGTTGTAAACTTGGTGTATTTTTAAAATATTTTGCTTCATCTTGAACTATTCTAGTTGTTAAGTCAGCTGCTGTAATATATGATAACCCTAAGTCTGAACTATTAGTGTATTCTAGAAATCTAGCTTTGACCGAAGAAAGAGAAGAGCAGTCTAACTCATCTTTAAATAAGTAACTTATTACAATCTTGTCTTTTAGAATTGATTTGATTTTTGAATTTGTTGTATCGATGCTGGCTATGTCTGTTAAAGTAACGCCCAAAACTTCTGCGATTTTAGACTCCAAATCTTCAAATTGTTTAATTACCTCTAGAATACCATCAGGCGAACCAGTAGACGGCTCTACTTTTAAATACATTTTTTTTGCCAAAGATTCACCGTCTGAATCTGTAATGTTACCGAACAAGTTAAGAATTTCAACATATTTAGCAATTGGCTTCATCCAAGGCGCCTCCAACGGAGAACTAGTATTCAGCAGCATATTAAGTTCTTCTGGTGTCATTTGTGCCATGGTATCGGGACTTGGAATTGAATACTTTTGATACAATGCTGAGATAAAGAACTCTGTAAACTTTTCGCTAGCAATATTATAGTTGCACTTCATTGTGCTAATTCCGTAATATTGTTTAAGTTCTTCCTTGGCTGATGATAATTCTTTAGCGCGTTGTGCCAAGTACGATCCGATATTGTCAACCATACTAAATTCGACACGATATTTATATTTACCAGAAGTTTTTTCAGAAATATCATAATCTACAGCCTCAAAAGCGCGGAGGTCAGCTGTAGTGATGTCAGTCAATTTCATCTCTTTCATAGCACCAACAGGCCGATCTTTCTTTTTAAACGGAGAGTTTTCCATTCTTGTGCCTCTAATTCCAGAGTTTGTTTCAGAGGCTCGTGTAATTAGCTTTCTAACAGAATCTCGATCCCTAGTGTGCCGGTGGTCTCCCTGCTCAATAACCCCTTTTTCATCTTGCCTCTCTCGAATCAAAGAAACACTTTTTATTTTAACCTGCGAGCGGAGTGTTTCGTTTATCTGAAGGTTGTCATTTTTTAATAAACCAGCATATTTGCTATTTTTCATTATCATTTTTCGCCAATCAATAAAAAATGTTAGCCTAGCAGAATTAGCATTGTCTCTAGCAAACATGATGTTGCTAAAATACAGTGCGTTTTTAAGATTTTGGGCGGCTGCTTCTGACGTAGTTGAGTTGTTTCTGGTCCTAATATCTTTCACTGACTCCATGGATTCGTCTGTATCCTCCACAGTAATTGTGATATTAGATAAATCTTGTATTGTCCTCTGATCACGAATCGTTGGATTCGATACAGTTCTACGAGTTAGTGTCTTTCCCGCCTGAATAGAGCTATCGTAAATCTTTTTTCTAGCAACCAAAATCCTGTATAATGCCGCTGATTTTGCATTTCCACTTCGGTCGGACCATTGAGAGAGCAACTTGACCATTTGCACATATTTGGATTCTTGATTATTGTTTAAAATCTTTTCAATTTTTCTACGATATTTATTTAATTTTGTAGCTCTTCTATCCATAGGATAAGCATTAAGAACTTCAAATAAATCCATAGAAATCATATCATCATTAATAATATCATTTGCGATATATTTTCCACCACCAACATTATAAGCGTTACCGGGATAAATTGAATCTGTCCCTGATACTTGGTAAATCGATGCTGTCCTGACAAGGGATTTGTTTTTGTATACTTCTTCGACAGTAGTATCGCTGCATGCTTGACCTAACATTGTTACTGGTAAATCTAGGGAATAATCTTGCATCATTTGTTCTGTGTCAAGGTATACATTAGCAAAATAAGTCAAATGCTCGGGCGTAGTTGTGTTTACTGCAAATGTAAATTTTTGTACAAACTCTCTGATTTCTTTGTCTAGCCTTTGTTTTTCATAAAATTGATCAATTTTTGTATCTAAAGCAACAATGGTACTAACAACTCTATTGTCCATTTTTTTAAATTTATTAATTTGAGATGGTATAGGGCTAATTTCTTTGTTAGTTAATTTAGCAGTAAAGTCTGGATCTTCTGAGTGTACTATCTGTAGCCTCAAGTACTTCATTAGATTTTGATTTTTAAACCATCTTGAATCACCATTATCCTCAATAATATCCAGCAATACAACAGAAACTTCTACTAATAAGTTTCTAGGATCTTTTGTAATTCCAGCTGCTTGACTAGGAGCGAATTTTCTTTTGCCGTCCCTTCCTTTATATATGACAGTTTCTCTAACATGATCAATATGGGGATTATTAACAGGAGGAGGTAGTGGCGATAATTTAAGACTCACAGATCTTATTTTTGGCGTTGGTAGTACTCCTTGGAATAATTCACCAACCATGGTGTTTATTAATCTAGACATTCTTCGATATCCTCATCGGTAACATTACTGCCATATAAGTTGAACGGCACGTTTGCACCAGCAACATACACGTCTGGGCAGTTAAGATCTAAGTCTGACAGGTATCCCAATTCTTGCCCTTGTGATTTAAGCTCTGCAATAATCGCACACAAAGTCTCCGGGGGTATCTCACTGTCCACTTTAACGTCAAAATAGTATGCCACATCATCTGCGTCTAGTGTAACAGAAGGGCTGTTTTGTGGATCTGTTAAAATACCATTTACAACCGGGGAATTTATGGCGGGGAAGTTCAGAGGTCGCAATATTTCTTTTTTATTTTTAGAACCATTAAGGCCCGGGGTTTTAACTGATCCCGTGACATCGACCTCTTCAATGACAAACACCTCTATATCAAAATTTTCTTTAAAAAAGTCTGTGTTCTTCTCATCAATTTCAATAAGCAGTTGGTCGCCTCTAGTGATAAAATACGAACCGTCATCAAATTTGCTAGATGCCATCATGTACTCTGACTCGCTAGAAATGTTTTGTTCAATCCCGCTGCCAAATCCAGATGTTGCAGACCGCAGCGCAGGGTTTGTACTTCTATCATCATATATTTCTGTTTTGTATGTAACTGTAGACTCAAGTTGTGGAATTTTCATTGTAGGATGGGCGCCTGTAACATACTGCACCGAATCATCTAACTCGGCTGCAAAATATCTTACACTCCAAGAAGGCAGTTTGTCTGTATGAAGTGCGCTAGTTCCCAGAGGCGCTGATAAGGCATAATGTTTATCAGCTACGGGCTGCATAGAAGGGACTTTTCCATTTGTGCCCCTGATTTCATTTGCGATTCTTAAAATTTCTGTTTCAGCACCATAAAACATGTGCTGCGTTTTTAGCGCAGGGGTATCCTCTTGAATTCTTGGCTCTATTGAGTTTTGATTTTCAGTTGATAAGCCGGCATAGGTGCTATCGTATAACACATTATCGTCAAAAAAAGCATACGACACAGGGCGAAAAACACCTTTTGACAGCAAATGTTTTCCATACTGTGTTAATTGGATGTCGATAACTTCTTCTTTTTTATTAAAAAATGCCATATTGTTTGTTACCTAGTTTTCAAAATATATAGTTCGCTCACCCTATTCTAAATCGTAAACGTGAAGAATGTTGAAATTGGCTGATACTGTGCTGCGCTATTGTTTACTTGCGTTACTTGCTGTGTTGCTGCCCCTGCAGCAGCATTGAACGTAGAGTTGTTCAATATTGATAGCGAACCAGCAGTGCTGAGTCCTCCGTATTGACTTGCGAGATTGGTTGAAGCACCGACACCAGAATTAGCTTGGAATTGAAGCGCATTTGTTGCGGGATTCGTAGCAAGACTTTGTACACTATTAATGCCTGACATTCCAGAGTTCATTTGCACGGCGCCTTGTTGAAAGTCGTACTCGAAAGCTAGTGCTTGACCTGCGGCCGGCCCTTGGAAAATTGGTCCAGACGATCCTTCTAAAGCAAGATTTCGGAACTCAGTTGACAATGCGTCAACACCTGTTTCGTAAGTCCTTACATCTAGCGAACGCATATTATAAGCCCCCTGTTCTACGGTGCCTAGAACGCCGCCTAAACTATCGACGGTGCCATATCCTTCTAGCTCATATGGTGTTACTCCTGTTCCACCGGGTTCATAACCAAAACCTTCGCGGATTGAGCCGAAGGGGTTATCGGCGACGACGGCACCCATACTATAGCCATCGCCACTCTGGATTTCCTGTGTCCATGGCGATCTGCCAAGTTTTTGAATCACGCCGCCGCCTTCTCCAGAGACACCAGAAAATCCTCCCAAGTTTTGAATCAGGCCGGGTGGCGTCTGATTTGGAATTATTGGGAACCCATATGCGCCTTGTCTACTAGGTCGTCCCCCTGATGGGTCGAATTTGAGTGCCTGTGATACGGATGGTGATGCTTCTGCAAATTCAACTGTTGCTTCAAGCTGTGCCATTTCTACAATAGAGAAACAATCATACGGCCAGTTGAAGCTGTATCTATTTTCACTATTTGTTCCCAAATTTACTTGACGACTTCTGCTGATTCGATCTAACCTATCCAGTTCAGGGGTTTTTGCAATTATCTTATCGTAGTAATTCACAGGGGCGCGTTGCTTAACCTTGAATACCATCCATTGAATATTGTCCTTAAGTGGCTGTGCATCTTCTCTATTTGCATAGCCCATCAATTCATTGATCAATAAATTATGATGCACATTGGCTGAAGCCATTTCGAATTTTTTAGTGGTCGGCGGTAGCAAGTTTTGCCACATATATGATAAATCATCTTTACTAAATTTCATACTAAATTCAAAAATATACATCGCCATTGGTGTCAATTCTCTATTATTAAGAAAATCAAATTGAGGCGGGAATACATATTTTTGCATTTTTCTAAGCTGTTCAGCAATTGAGACACCCGGTTCGTCAGATCCATCTTGAATACGATAAGATTCTTCTCCTAGGGCCACATCAACCATATGTGGGTCTAGAGTAAAGAACCATCTTAAATTGTCTTTTAGTACGAACGGAACAGCAACGACTGCTTCATATACTGTCATAGTCTCCTTGATTGTGCCAAGTCTTTGTGGTGTAGTATCCATTCCGACTAAATCAGACAGAGACTTCATTCCTTGATTTCTGTCTCCCAAGAAAGCGCGCTTGTATGCTGCTAGAGAACCCGATCCTTCATCATCAGACCCAGCATAAATATCTGAATTTTTTGCTAATGGGTGGTTATTTAGCCAGTCTGAAGGGATATCGCCCACTGACAAGTACACGCCTTCACTGCCTTGCGGCAAGGTACCGAATTGATGCCACATTCCCCTAGGAGCACCTTCCGCACCATATAATGGAGTCTCCAGAATGTCGTCAGTAAGCGGCCTTGGGCATGTTCCACCTTGTGCTGGGGTTAGACTGCTGAAATTAAGCATCGGAGTTTCAAATTTAGGCTGGATAATCCACGCCGGCGAATCCCCTGTCGTTCTTCTTACCGTAGTTGCTGAGGCCCTTCCTGTTGCTCCAACATTGTTATAAGCATATGTTTTTACCTTTCCAATTCCAAATAAGTTAACACTTGAGTCAATCTGCATTGCATTCGCGTTAATGTTTTCAGCAGAGTATAGTGAAGAACTGTGGAATCCGTTGGGAATAAATTGTGGGTTCATTTCTCCGCTTGCACCGGTAGGATCTTCAAAGCCGGGGTCTACACGATATTGTCGCACTTCTAATTGATCGACAATTTCTGCTAGCGAGTAAGTTTTTGATTGTTTTGGCTTAAAGATTAAATCACACCATGCTTCTCCGTGATAATACGGAGGAGTGTGTGACCAATAGTATCCCTCGACGCTATCCAATACTCCACCAGTGGTAGCGTGGAATGAAGCGGTGTGAAAGAGTGTTTCAGGAATACGCTGCGTGCCGCATGCATCCAAAATTTCTATATCAAGATCAGAGAATATATTGCCGAGTTCTAAAGCACTATAAGATGCTGTCAGCTTTGACGCGATTGCTTGCGCTAGTGTATCTGGGTTGGGATCTGTTGCAAGAACAGGGTTCCCAGCATTTCTTACACAGTGTGTTCTTCCAAAAATTGGAGGTCCGAAAGCGGAGGCTCGGCTATACATAGTAAACGTTTCATGTAGACCGTGGTCATCGCGTGGATCTTGAGGAACATCATATAGCTTAGTTCGAAGTGCGCGGGCGCGCTCAGCATTGTAGTTCCTTTCCCTGTTTAGAGAACGATACATCTTGATTCTCATCCCATAAGAAGTCCCCTGCTCGGCATATAAATTTAATTCATCCTGTGCTTTAGAAGAAATAGTTGTCATCGAATTATTTTTTAAGAAAAAGTCGGGTACTGCGGCTAGGAAGTTGTTTGCCATCATGGAATACAATTCATCGCCTTGGCCTTGCCAAGATGCAGTAACGTCTAGTGAGCAAGATGGATGTGCGATATAATCAAATAGTTTAATATTTTTTAGATAATTTTCAGGATTAATCATCGCCTCAAAGGGGATCCTCTTATCCCATCTACCCATGTTGGGGCCGGGACCATACGATGCTGTAATTTTAATTCTAGTAAATACTAGACTATTATCATCTCGGATTGGGTCGAGTGTATAGCTGGTGGCTTGCATACCGGGAAGATCGGCGACGTTAATCTTTGTTGCATAAAATCCACCGTCCGTTTCATCACCGCCATGGTTATACTTTCCTTCTGGCTCAATAATTCGGAACCCGTCCGAAATACCCGCAATTGATGCAGATTGCACAATTAAAGATTCGGAAATAGCGCCTTTTCTTAAATCTTCTCTAATCTTAAAAATTCCACTTTGTAGCACACCATTTGATGCGTTTAGTTGTTTAGTCGCAGAAACGTGTGTATTGTTGGGTACGCCGTACAGAGCGTCGAAACGGTCATGAAGCTCATCATCTTGGTGTGGATTAGAAAAACCTAATCCCCAATAGTCTGACTTTCCTGACCTAGTTTTATAAATCTTAACACCTTCGGTCATAACAGGCCAGTCACAGGCGATACCAGCTTTAATAGTATTAAACATAATTCCCGGCGAGAATAGTGGACTTAAAAAGTTTCTAAATGCTAAATTTGTAGTTACGCCGGCTGTTTCGCCAATTGGATGTTGACGGAAAATATACCCACCTGACGTTTCGGCGTCATCATCGTTTGCCATATGAAAATGCATACCGGGGCCTTCATACTCAACATATCGGCCATATGAAGCAGAAAATTGACTAGCTAGTTGCAATGTTCTCTGTGCAGGGTAGAACCCATCGTATGGATTAAATTTAAGAACAGCGTTACACTTGAGCGTCAGAGACGATGGTTGAAAGTGTTCTTCAATATCATTTTTAAGTATGTCAAAATGTTTCAAGAAATCACTTGTACCGTAAATTTTGTAAAAGTTATCTTCGGAACTGTTTGCTGCTAATTCATTAGAACCAGAAGGCATACCCACCATTCTAAACAATGAATTTTGCTCTGCTAAAAAGTCTCCACCCTTATTGTTAATATAGTCCCCAATGTGGTCTTCCATCCTAAACTCTGGCAACACTGAGTAGTCTTTTGCTTTTACTCTAATATCATTGTAAAATTCATCATATGATGAGTACCAAGGGTCGGTTGATGCTGATACGAACTTGGTAAACTGCGTTCCTTTATTAACCAATTCTTCAGTTCCATCTTGAGGTACAGATACTTCTCTTATGACTCCAGCTAGCTTACCCGCTTGCCACGCTGTGTATCCACTTTGCATTGGTACGAATCCAGCATAATTAGAATTTTGATTTAAAGGTTGAATCGTTAAATTGCCAGCAGTTGCTTGATCTGTGTTCCATTCTTCTGTAGTATAAATGCCCTCTACGACGCGGACGCCCTGCACTGCTTGAGCAGGATTGATTCCGCTAGCATTGGCTAACGACATAACGTTTTCCAGTTGTTCACTTGTTGTATATGGAAATGCAGAAGCCGTTGATGAAACCAGCGGTAATCCAGTTGGAGAGGTAATCGAAGAGGTTGCATGCATAAAATGAGGCATGTAATAGCAGGCTGTTGCTTCAGGCAGCAGGCGATTTTTGGCTGTGGTGCCATGGTTATTCGTAGAATTATCTCCTCGGACTGAACCTGTTGGGTAACCAGTTCCTTGCGTGTAGTATCCTTGGTCCCATTTAATCGGCCATGACCACCTATTGAGAAGTTCTCCCTCTCCCTTTCCAATCCAATCACTATGAAAACTTCCATTAGCCCATTTTGCTCTGTAAGAAGTATTTGGCAGGTTGTCCATGGCGCCAGTTGCTTCGTCTAGTGGCCATATTGACATTGACGGTCTTCCTACTGAACCACCGGTGCCGAAGTGAGTGAGGCTGGGGCCAAGGTTATCATTTCCAAGATATTGGGGATCACGGCCATAAAAAGCTTGACCATGAATTGTTTTTGGATTGTTTGATGTTCTTTCAGCGTGAGTGGCGCGCCAAAAGTTATTACTATAGTCTTGTTTAATTCGAACGTCGCCGCTATACATGTTATCGTGTGATGGATAGATAGTTTCCTTATATACGAATTTATTGATAGATGTAACGGGAGATATTGAAGATTCTAAAGCACCCTTTGTAAACATTGCTTTAACTTCTTCGTATGCCGCTACTTTACTTCTAGACAAGTTTAGTTTTTTATTTACCTTTTCTCTGTTAAAGTAAACTAGTTCGTTGCCATAAGTGGTGCTGATATCAATAGGAATGTCTTTTGATACATCTTTTCCAAAACTATTTCTAATTTTTGTAGAAACGTTTATGGTGGATGAAATAGGTTTAAATTTTGAAGTAACAGGCATAACCCTATCATACACATTAATATCGCCATAGCGAGGCCTAATTACTCTGTGACCAGTCGATGTTTGTAAATGAATCTCTAGTGCATCGGGCAACACAAATGAAAACATGTTTTCTTTCTTTTGTGCCCTGACTACAGGATGATCGGCTCCACGGATTTGTTTCCACGATGGCCAACCATATGGCCCTTGTCTATTGTGAATCAAGCTGTTAAATATAAAGGGGTCTGTATCCGTTACAATTCCATCGCTGTCGACGTATTTATATACTTGGGGGATGAACGTACCATTTAGATATTGTAGGTGATTCTTTGGGTGTGTACTTTGCATGCCATGCGCTAGGGGTGGACCATACAGGGATGTATAAACAGTCCCGTCATCATCTGTAGCACTGAAGACTCCTTTAACAGGATGACCTAGTGTATTTGTTGATACGTTTACAGGTTCTGCAATGACAGTGTTTAATCCAGTAAAGCTTGTTCCTTGAATATCCGAGAATGCAGCGTTGTCGGTTGTGTTAAGACTGGCATCAAATCTGCGTCGATCCGAAAGGTGTACATTATAGCCCGTTTCTGAGCGTTGCAAAAATGCTAGTGCATCGCTAGATGTAGGAAATCCGACAGGCTGAAATCCGGTTATTAACGAAGCCTTAATCCAACTATAGTTAGAGTGATTTCTTGGGATCTGATGCTGTACCCAGTAGTTGTCAAATTTTAATTTTGTAAAGAAGTTCGTTGTGTGTTGAAGCTCGGTTGTGCTAATGGAATATGCAGGTGTTTGTGCTGCGGGCTGGAAGGCGGAGATGTCAAGCGCACCGAGGTCAATCGAGGAAGCTTCCTCTGTGACAATATTGGCATAATTTATTTTATTTTGTGAATCTGTTATTGCATTTCCCTTATACATCGGTGCAATGTTGTTGAGCCCCGCCACATCTCTCAGGACCGGCGTTCCGAGCATGCTATATCCATTGCCCGCGGTGGAGCCCGATTGACGAATCTGTGACGGGTT